>Ga0265780_10004409_pt1 | contig 18122 bp, 14 predicted proteins | sample P1T30metagenome_FD_192432 | JGI IMG/M metagenome (GOLD analysis project Ga0265780, IMG submission 192432) | Plant litter microbial communities from East Loma Ridge, Irvine, California - P1 T30 | ecosystem: Environmental > Terrestrial > Plant litter > Unclassified | place: USA: California...
ATTGATTTTTGCTCCGGTTTTTGCTTTACGGGTATCTAAGAACCAGAGCAGAATGGAGCAGCGATCAATCGTTCTATCGTACTGACATTCTTAATGTATCTCAGAATTTAAATGGGAGCCGAAAAGCACCCGTCAGTTTTATAGTTATTATAAATTGAAAATTTTATCCGAAAAAGCAGTGGCTTCCCTTAACACGCCTAACATAGTGTGCAGACGCATGTGCCACTGAATACGAAATGACGGAAAATAAATCCTTTACATTGCCTGACATTTGCCTCTCGGCTCCAATCGCTCAGATTCCATCCGTAAAGCATACCTATTATTGATGTTTGATTTTTGCAGTTTATGGTTTCTAATTCGCAGGCTCTAATCCATTACGCCACATTAATTTTGTGATGTAAAAGTTGCTCTGCCGCCAATATAAAAAGTTCAGATGCAGGCTACCATGGCGCAGGACTTCTTTATAAAGACAAAGAGTAAATAAACAATTACCGAATTGACGTAACCGGCAAATAATGCAGTTATGGAGAGTTCAAAAACATCAAAAAAACAAAACAAAAAAAATGAAAAAGAACAGAAAATTACTTAGCCCCATCACCTTCATCCGGAAAGGCATTGAGTTAAAAAACCGGATCGTAATGGCTCCTATGACAACATGGGCATCAAATGAGGATTTTACAGTTTCTCATGAGGAAATAGAATGGTATCGCTCCAGGATAAAGGGTGTTGGCATGGTGATCACAGGCTGTACTCAGGTTACTCCGGAAGGAATAGGTTTTACCGACGAGTTCGCAGGCCACGATGACCAGTATATTCCAAGTCTGAGAAGACTTGCCGATGTAGCGAAAAGTGACGGTGCACCTGCTATCCTTCAGATTTTTCACGCAGGAAACAAAACTTATCCGGAATTGAGCCCGAACGGTGTGGTTGTAAGTGCGAGTGCGATAAAATCTGAAATTACTCCTTTTTCACCACCAGCGCTTCAGGTGCCAAGGGCACTTGAAGAACAGGAAATCCTGGACATTATAAAGGCATTTGGACAGACTACCAGAAGAGCGATTGCAGCAGGTTTCGATGGCGTTGAAATTCATGGTGCCCACGGTTTTCTAATCCAGAATTTCCTTTCCCCTATGTTTAATAAACGGGATGATCAGTGGGGCGGAAATATCGGGAACAGAATGCGCCTGGCCTTGGAGATTGTGCGTGAGGTAAAACGTGTGATTGCAGAATTATCAGCAAAACCCTTTTTGTTGGGGTTCAGAATTTCTCCAGAAGAGCTCCCTGAGGAAGGATTAAGACTCAAAGACAGCATGGCACTCGTGGACGCTCTAATTCAGGAAAATGTTGACTACCTTCATTTTTCCCTGTTTCAGGTGCTTTCCCAGAAACCACTTTACAGCAATACAACAAAAGTAACAGCTCAGGTACTTTCATCTTACATCAATGGGCGTGTACCAATGATCGCAGCAGGTGAGCTGACCACTCCCGAAGAAGCAGAATTAGCCCTCAATAGCGGCCTCGACCTTGCCGCAATCGGCCGAGGAATGGTCATCAATCCAGACTGGGCATTACAAGCCTACCAGGAAATACCGGATATCACGATGGTATTGGATCTAAAAAAGCTGACGGAAAAAAGTATTCCCGAAAAGCTTGTTCCTATTATAAATGGCGCCAAGGGATGGATCAAAACTGCCTGAATTCAGGTTGACGGGAGGCATTTCCAGTATGTCTCCCATTATAAAGAGTAGATTGGTTCAGCCCAATGGATGATGTAAAAGCGCGTGCAGATAAAGAATTCAGCTCGGAAGCCAAATAGTTGGATTTGTGTTGTCAGAGATTTTTAGCCTTCCGCATCATGCTCAGGAAAACAGGCGTAATCCCGATAAAACTGGCAATATGCTTTTGGGAAATCCGCTGCTCAAGACCTGGATAAAGTTTTCTGAAATCCAGGTATCTTTCTTCAGCAGTTTTAGAGTGGTCGGAGATAATTCTTTTCTGGTACATCTCAAATCCATTTTGACTAAGGATCCGAAAAAAGCGCTCGAATTTCGGTACAGTTATGAATAACGCTTCTAAAGCAGAAAACGTATAATAATAAACCTGAGTGTCTTCCAATGCCTGAATTGTGTTTAAAGAAGGTTTTTGATTAAAAAAACTGACAACATCACATGCCCACCAGTTTTCAGGATACAGACATATATTATATTCCTGACCACTCTCTTCCGGGTAAAACATGCGCATCGACCCACTTACTACAAAATAAATCTCTCTCTGAATCTCTCCCGGCCTAACCAGAAAGCTACGTTTGGGGATCAGTTTGGACTGGAGTGCTTGTACTGCAATTTCCTTTTCTTGGGAACTGAGAGAGACATGCAGAGAGAAATTAGATAGAATGGTCCTAAACATAGACCAAGATACAATCTAATTTTCGATCTTCCGAGTCATAATCAGTTTCACGTCCTCGACAGATGCAAGCCTGAGCGGTTCGGCTAGGGTCTGATAGCGCTCGCTGATAGCCATTGTTTTGAAAGCTGCTGCATTGGGATATTCAACGAGCACTATAGCCTCCCAGCTTTCCCCTTCTGATACAACAATATTCGCCAGAACATCACCAGTCAGGGAAATTTTCGCTTCATGAATTCCAAGACCTTTCATTACCTCATAAAATGCGGGAATGTATTTTTCAAAATATAGTTTGCGGTCTTTGAACTTTAATAAGTTAAGCATCAGGATGGGACCTGTGCCCTCTTCAATTTCAGGAAATGTAATCATCGTATTTCGTTATGTTTTAAAATTAATAGATATTTAATCAAATATCTCCCGACAAAGATTGGCTATTAAGGATAAAAAAAAATTCAACTAGTTGAACATTTTTAGGCGAATTGCACATAACTTAGCAATGTGTGGGTAAATTTCCGGCTTTCTAAATCTGCTATTTACGGGGCAAAAGAAATCCAGTAAATCCGCTTTTTTTATGTTGGTTCAATAGTCTCACCCTAACAAAAATTGGAATTATGAATTTGAAAAAATCTCCTGAAGAAGGTAAAATGCTGCTGGGTATGGTACTTTTTAATGGCTTCCAGCTGCTGGATGTTTTCGGTCCTCTGGACGTCTTTGGATTTTTGAGCGATCGGGTCGAAATCGTCCTGATCGGTGAAAATGGCATTGAGGCCAAAAGTAGCGCGGGACCCGTCGTGAAACTGAATTGTAGCTTCTCTAAAATACCTGACCTGGACATATTGATGATTCCAGGCGGGGCAGGAAGCCGGAGAGAGGTATCAAACATAACATTTCTGAAAATGGTAAGATCCGCGGCGGAGGCAACCCCTCATGTGGCAAGCATTTGTACGGGCGCTGCAATCCTTGCTAAAACTGGAATTCTTGATGGAAAAAGGGCTACGACTAATAAGCGGGCATATCAGTGGGCAACATCTCAAAGCAACCAGGTGCACTGGATTTTTGAGGCAAGATGGGTAGAGGATGGCAAATTTTTCACTTCTTCGGGCGTATCGGCGGGAATCGATATGGCCTATGCACTGGTTTCAAAAATATTTGGAAATGATCTTGCCGTGAGCATAGCGCTTCGCGCAGAGTATATCTGGAAGAATGAACCAAATATTGATCCGTTCGCAAAGGAAATGATCTAGCAACCAGGTGGATCAACAAAATGTGCCTGGTCTGAATTTGAACCCGGCAAATATGATAAGTGACCTTCATTTTATTAAAGTTTTAGAAAACTGTAAGTTAAAATAAAATAATTGCGGCTTGATCCAAATCCGGAAATAGAGATGAAAGAAGTATCCATCCTTAAATACAATACTGGTGCTTCCAGTGTTAACAGCAGAATTAATTTAGACCAGCATCTATTCAGCTTTCTTCTGGAAGGAGGTAAAAGCGTCTGCTACGCGGATAAGCAGGAAACCATCGGCCCCAACCGTTTTATGCTTCTTTCGGCCGGCAAATGCCTGATGAGTGAAAAAACAGCCTCCAGCGGTGGCCAGTACAGAAGCATTCTGATTTTCTTTGACAAAGAATTATTATCGGATTTTCTTTCTCGCCATTCCGCTACTTCCCAAAACGCCCCCCAAAATCATCCAGTTGTGGTATTTGACAAGGATGACTTTTTGGTCAACTTTATTGAATCGCTCGCTTTGATGCTCAAAGCCGCCCAGTCTCCTTCTGCGGAAATGAAATTTGTGAAACTCGAAGAACTACTGTTATATCTGCATTCAAACTATCCCGAAAAAATCAATCAGTTCAGAAAAACGGGTTTAAACGCTGATTATCAAAAACTGATCAGGCACGCTGTCAGTTCCGGAATTGATCAAATGCAAAGTGTGGAGGATCTGGCTTTTCTATGTCATATGAGCCTTTCGACTTTTAAAAGACGCTTTCGGGAAATTTACGCCTCCACTCCAAAGAAGTGGCTTCTGGAGAAAAGGATGGAAAAAGCAGTCCATTTATTGGGTCATCAGGGTAAAAGAGCCAGTGAAATATATGCAGAACTGGGCTACCAAAACCTGTCGAGCTTCATACAATCCTTTAAGGGGATTTACGGCATTACGCCAAAAAAATACATGGAAAAAATTGGACGTTCGGCAACACTTTCTGAACATTGATCCATATCAGACTCATAAATGCCATGGTATCTTTGATCATATAAAATCAAGGAAATGAACAAGAAATATTTTATTGAACTGGCTGATTATCTTTGCTGGGCCGATAATAAGGTCATCAGCTGGATAAACGCAATAAATGAGCAGCAATGGAACCAGCAGGCATGCAGCAGTTTCAACAGCATTAGAAACACGGCCGTTCACATGGTCAGTGCGGAAAAAATCTGGATAGATTTCTGGACGCGAGTGGATTCTCCAGTTTACCTCTCCGCGCAGTTTGAAGGATCAAAAAAAGACCTGACAGATATATGGTTAAGAACATCTGCCCGCCTTCAGGAGTTTATTGATAAATACCCTGAAGAAAAATACCAGGATCTCGTCAGGGTCGGAAAGCCGAACGGCGAAGTTGCGCAGATGTCATTCTGGAGAACTTTCCCGCATATGGTTAATCACACCAGCTATCATCGTGGTCAAATAGTTACCTTGTTAAGGCAGGCTGGTTTTAGTGATCTCTCTAACACTGACCTTTTTACCTACTATAACCTTTATCACAATTCTGGCGAGAAGACATTATTTTTTTGATCACCGATATTGAGACGGTTTTGCTTCAACATGCGGTTACGCTAATAGCCAATAGTATTATTGAATGACTGCGCAGGCGAATGTAGCCTACGCAGTCATTTTAATCGGATTATTCTCTGAAAGTTCTTTTATGGTTTAAATATCAGCCGTCACGCGAAGCATGCATTGTTTCAGATTACTTCCTGAGAATGGCTGGGGAATCGAAAGTGTGATCAATTAAATGTTTACCGCTATTCAAACGAATAAAAATCTTCAGCGAACAAAAAAGAGACCATAGGTCACTCTCACCATTGTCCGCTACCGCTTTTTGTTCTGCAGTGCTGAACTGGCTTCTACTGCCGGGAGCCGATCACGAGATCGGATATTGTCTGGATTAAAATGGTTTCGTTCAGCGGCTTTCCAAGAATAGCGTCAGCCTCGCAGAAGATTGCACTGATCTCCCTGTGTGACATTGTTGTCAACAGTATGATAGGAATATGAGCGGTTTCTGCCATGCTTTTCATATCATTACAAAACGAACGCCCGTCCAGATATCCTAAATTTATCTCCATAATAATTAAGTCCGGGCAGAATACATTTACTACCGGATAAAGAGATGTGGCATTTTGGACTTTTTCGACAACTAGCCAGTTTTTGACCAACAAATCATCCAACCGACGCAGTAATTTTTGATCCTGATCGGCAATCAGAATTTTTTTCATAATTTTCTTCAAGGCCAAACAGGCCATGTTTCTTGTAAATGATGAACTTAAATCTTCGATCAGTGAAATCTCGTGGAACGAGAGAGATTATTATTGTGCGAGGGTAATCAGATTTCAAATTTGGTTCTATTTAAACCAAAAAAACACCCAAATTGTATCAATAAATACCCATAATATCTCAATAATTGCACGAATTAAGGAGCCAGGGCAATAGATATTGTCAGATAACGCAACCAAGGCAATAAAGAGAAAATTTCATATGTTTCAGAGATGAATCGCCTTTGGCTTGGGCGAATCGCTATTGATATATTTGCTTTTATGAGTTGATACCAGAACTTGGACTGTAGCCTGTACGACAAAAATTTAAATAGAACAAAATTATGAATATTTCAAAGCCGCTAGCTTTTTTCACCTTACTTCTGATTTACCATTTTTCGGCAGCCCAACAACCTCCGTTCGGATTTCCCGGTATTGAAAAATTGAAACGGTCTCATGACATTACGCTTGGAGACTGGGGGCCCTATTCGAAAAAATATGCAGGAATATCCCACATTCCCTCTTTATCTTCCGGAGTGCGGTTTGATTTTTTCGTTGTCCCGGGTTATTACAGAAACAAAATTCTTGTCCCTAATGTACTTTTTGAATCCGGATATTATCCTTGGTTTGCTGACTCAAAAGCAGGCCGTTATTCTTACCGGTATGAACTGGAATGGAAAGACCGTGTATACACGGACGTGAACTATAAAATCATCAATGATCAAACGGTCATCGCTGAAATCAGGTGTGTCAATAATACGGACATTCCCCAGAACCTGGCAATGAACCTTATGGGCAGTTTGAGTCTCCCCGAAAGCTGGCCAAATAAAAAAATTGACAAACCGGCCCATAGCGTATGGATAAATGCGGCAGATTATTCGGATTTAAATTTTTTGGAACGCCAACCCAAGGACAACCTGGTAACCGATGGATTAATGAACGGTGAGGTCCGTGGATCAGAGTTTTTAGATGCTTCTGCACTGGGGCGGAGATTCAGCGTGTCAGCTGGAAATGAGCTAAGTTATCGGATTCCCGAAAAAATTAATAAGGGATCCCTGCAGATAATATTCAAAGGAGGTGTAAATGCGCTAACCAGGATTTCTGCCGATGCAGTGAGCGGAAACGAAATAATCCTTAAGGGAACAGGTGCACTCTCGGTAATCAGACTACCCTTTGATGCCAAAGGAAGAAAAAAGATAACCTTCAGGTCACTTGGCGGTGATGGTATGGAGATCAACGGAATATTGTTTTGTCCGAAAATGGATTTACCGGTGGAAATCCATGATCAGGATCGCTCTGAAGTACCCAAGGTACTTATCAATGCAGCAAAAAGAAAGATCCTGCTAAAATACAAACATGCAGATGGTTTGTATGGACTGACCTGGGAGGATTCGCTTTTCAAGATCAGAGAAATCAGGAGCGACGATTTAGACGTTTATTTCAGAAAAATGGTCCACAATCATGTTGATAGCATTTTGAGAGGCAACGACCGTGGCCATTTCGAGAATGTTTTCATTAGGCCTGTGGAGCTTCCTGCACATTCTGAGAAGCTGATACGTTGCCTTATTACTTATGGCAGGGATAAAGTGCAAGTCGATCAGACGCTGGGTAACTTTGAGCTTTTGAAAGAGAAGAATAAGGCGCGCGACCCAGAGCAGGATGGCTATCTATCAGGAGCCAGCCCGTATGCTTTCAGCAACAAAATGCTAAAAGCCGCCTTACTCGAAAACATTGTTTATCCTATTTATACCCAGCGGAATTACATACGGCATTACACGCCCGGGAAATGGTGGAATAGTTTATATACCTGGGACTCGGGATTTATTGCACTGGGTCTGAACGAGTTTGATCATAAAGGGGCTATGGAATGTATCAACGCATACACAACAGATGAGAACAGTCAATCTGCATTCATTCATCATGGCTCGCCGGTTCCGGTACAGGTGTATGCTTTTATGGACCTTTGGAATAAAACTCAGTCCCAAGAACTGGCAGATTACTTTTATCCCCGTTTTAAACAATACTATAGTTTTTTATCGGGTAAACTGGGGAGTTCAAGTACGCGAGCGATGTCATCAGGATTACTTAAAACATGGGACTATTTTTACAACTCCGGTGGCTGGGATGATTATCCCGCCCAGTCAGGTGTCCATCAGGGGCGGCTGGAGGGATTGATAACTCCCGTAATCACGACTGCGCAGTGCATCCGGTTTGCAAAGATCCTTCGGATGATGGCTAAAAAAACCGGACATTTGTCAGACCTTAAAACATACGACAGGGACATTAGTATTTTTAGCGGCGCACTTAGACAACATTCCTGGAATCCGTCAAGTGGATACTTCAGTTATGTCAGGCATGATCAGAGCGGAAATCCGATAGGTCCATTTACTTATCGGGACGGCAGTGATTACAATATGGGACTTGACGGCGCTTATCCATTGATTGCAGGGGTATGCAGTTCAGAACAGGAATCAGTTCTTCTGGAAAAAATCTTTTCTCCATCGCACATGTGGACCCCAAATGGGTTGGGGGTAGTTGATCAGTCAGCTCCTTATTACCGTAAAGATGGTTATTGGAACGGATCTGTATGGATGCCGCACCAATGGTTTATTTGGAAGACGATGCTCGATATCGGCCGGCCCGAACTTGCCATGAGAATCGCCAAAACAGGTTTGGACGTCTTTAAAGAAGAGACGGACTCCTCGTATTATACCTTCGAACATTATCTTTCCGGCACAGGCAGAGGGGCTGGATGGCACCAGTTTTCCGGACTCTCCACTCCCATCTTAAGTTGGTACAACGCATATTATAAGAAAGGTACTGTAACTACCGGTTTTGAAATATTATTATCAAAAGGAAGATTCAACACCGATTTAAGCGGTTACCAGGCTGAACTAAGTTTTGACGATTCGACCAGAGCACACTCCAGAAGCCTACTGATCTGCCTTAACCCCGCCAATAGATATGCCGCGAGTTTCAATGGCACTTCACTAAAAATTGACGAACCTTATCCGGGCCTACTGTACATCAAGCTTCCCGCGACCAATAGGAAGGGAAAACTGGAAATCAAAAGCAATTGATATCAATATAAAACCGCATAGATAAAATATTGTAGCACCAGTCGGCTAATAACCAGGCTATACGGTGTCATCCTTTGAACTGATATAACCTGATAAATGCATCCAGCGCCCTTGACCTGATTTGTTCCTTTCTAAAAATAAGGACGGTATTCATCGTTGCCAGTTCCCTGCTCAGGCCGTGACTGCTGATCGCTCTTGTTGGATAATATTCGGAGATCACTTCTATGGGAAGAAGGCTGATGCCCATCCCCGCTTCAACGAAATTGATTATTCCCTCAATGGAATTTAGGACAATGGTTTTATATTGTATAACTCCTTTGGAAGTCAGGTATGCTTCCAATCGCTCTCTAAATACGCATCCTTCCCCAAACACGACAATTTTAAGCGGTTCACTTTTGAGGATTGCAGATAGTCCGGGACCATTTTTCGGAATGATAATTACCAACTGCTCCTCCTTTATACTGATCTGATCAAGCCCATCCATGTTGACCGGGGCAGAAACAAAGGCCGCATCAAGCTCATAACTGAGCACATGGCGGATAAGCGCATTTCTCATCTCGGACCTGAATTCAAGTTCGACTTTGGGAAAATGCACTTCAAAATGCCGCAATATTTCCGGCACCTTCAGTGCCATGGTGGTCTCGATACAGCCCACCCGTAATGATCCGTTTACAAACTCATTACTGGCCAGGTCACTTTTGGCCTCCCTGACCAACTTCTGAATCTGACGTGCATACTGAATAAACTGTGCTCCCTGTTGGGTAAGCGCAACCTTTCTTGAACTTCTCAAAAAAAGCTGGACACCAAGTTCCTTCTCCAGACTTTTGATTCTGGCGGTTACATTGGACTGGACCGTGAAAGTGGCTAATGCAGCTTTTGTGAAACTGCCACTCAGAGCGACTGACTCGAAAATTTGTAAGTCATTGATATTCATCATAGATCACTAAAAACGATTTTAATAATCAAAATTAATCATTTTTTATAATCAAATATCCCACTTAAATTTGACGAATAAAAGTCAAACTCAATAAATTTAAAGCAATACTGCTATTTGGACTAACAAGTTTAATATTTACATCCATAAACAGTGTCGGACAATCAACTAAGTCAACAGATATGAAAAACAAACCAATCCATTACCGAAAAATCGAGATCGACAAGCTCAATATTTTTTACAGGGAAGCGGGGCCGGCTAATGCACCGGTGGTACTCCTGTTACATGGATACCCTACCTCTTCGCATATGTTCCGCAATCTGATACCTATTCTTTCGGACAGATATCATGTCATAGCACCGGACCTGCCTGGTTTTGGATTTTCAGATTCGCCGTCACATCAGCAATTTGACTATACGTTTGACAATCTTGCAAAAACGGTTCAGGGATTTATTGACAAACTCGGGATCAAACGCTTTGCGGTTTACATTTTTGATTACGGCGCACCGGTCGGCCTGCGACTGGCCATGGCAAATCCGGAAAAAATCACCGGGATTATCTCACAAAATGGCAATGCCTACGAAGAAGGATTGAGTACAGAATGGGACGGTATACAAAAATACTGGAGAGATCCCTCTCAAGCCAACAGGGATTCATTAAAGGATTTTGTATCCGAAAAAGCGACCTGGTTTCAGTACCACCAGGGTGCTTCAGATACTGCTTTGATTGCTCCGGAGACTTACACCCTGGATCAGGCATTTCTGGACAGGCCGGGAAATATTGAGATCCAACTGGATCTGGTAAAAGACTACCGGACAAATGTTGCCCTTTATCCTAAGTTCCACGAATATTTCAGAAAACATCAGCCTAAAATGCTTCTGGTCTGGGGGAATCGGGATCCTTTCTTTTTGCCTGCTGGAGCTGAAGCTTACAAAAAAGACAATCCCAATGCGATCCTGAAATTTTATGAGACCGGTCATTTTGCGCTTGAGACCCATGTATCTGAAATTGGTAAGGAAATCCTGAACTTTATGGAAACACTTCCGTTATAGAAACAGAAAAAAACTGATTATTTTAAGGATAACATGGTATAATCCTGGTGATCTATGATTAAAAAAGGGTTTTATGAATTCATAAAACCCTTTTTTAATCTGTCTCTCAACCTATCTTAGCTTTAAAATATTCTTTCCACAAATTTTCAAAACAACAAGGATCTTGCAGTTTGAAAAGTGTTCTGTTTGTTTTAATTCAATTGAAATATGTATTTTTGTTAAGGTCAGGGTCGGGAGGATTCGTTAAAGAAGGTAGAATACCCTTAAGAATATTCACCGGTCACTCCGATTTCAAGTCCTCGTAGTTCAGCCAGTCCTCGGAGGCGGCCAATCGCAGAATAACCGGGATTGCTTTCCTTATTCAGGTCATCCAGCATCTGATGGCCATGATCCGGACGGAACGGAATAGGTTTATCCCGACTTGCATTTTCCTGGGTCAACAGCTTCATGACCTTAAACATGTTCACGTCCCCACCAAGGTGATCGGCTTCATAAAAACTACCGTCGGGCTGTTTTGTAACATTTCGCAGGTGCGCAAAGTAGACCCTTTTTTTCACGCGATCGAGTATTTCCGGAACATCGTTATTCATCCCTGCCCCAAGGGATCCTGTACAAAAACAAATGCCATTGAAAGGCTGATCAACGCTTTCCAGGATATAAACAAAATCGTTAAAAGTACTCGCTATCCGTGGTAGTCCCAATATCGGGTAAGGCGGATCATCTGGATGAATGGTCAGTTGAATGGAAGATGTCCGGCATACTTCGGCAACCGATTCCAGAAAGTAAACAAGGTTATTCCGTAAACCCGAAAACCCTATCTCTTGGTATTCGCTTATGCTGTTTCTCAGGGTCTGCAGTTCAATTTCCTGTTCATTGGGGATGCCCATAAGTACATTCACACGCAGTTGATCAAGCGTAGGACTGTCAAGCGCTTCGTATTTCGCTCTGGCCTGTGAAATGAGTTCCCCCGTGTAGTCCTTTTCCGCGCCAGCTCTTTTCAATACATAAAGATCAAAAATGATCAGATCCACCCAATTGAAATATAGGGCTTTTGAACCGTCGGTCATCTCCAGGTCCAATTGTGTGCGGGTCCAGTCCAGTACGGGCATAAAGTTGTAGCAGACCACTGTGATGCCACAAGCGGCCAGATTTTGCAGGGAGGTTCTATAATTTTCGATATATTGGTCAGCAGAATTCCCCCTGGTTTTGATCTCTTCGTGAACAGGAAGACTTTCCACAACGGACCAGGTAAGACCGGCGGATTCAATGATCAACTTGCGCTCCATGATATCCGGTATGGGCCAGACTTCTCCATGCGGAATATGGTGCAACGCTGTTACAATTCCGGTTGCTCCGGCCTGTCTGACGTCGTTAAGGGAGACCGGATCTTCCGGGCCATACCAGCGCCAGGTCTGTTCTAATTTTCGATTGGCCATGTTTTAAAGGTATATAGGTTTGCACAAGTGCTTAAGCAGCTATGTGCCTGTATTAATTCTTAGGGTTTATTATTGGACTCAAGAAAGTAAAGGGCCCAGCACTCTGGGCAACATGATACTGCTCAGGACTTACAATTCAACTATTTTTTACTCGAAATCAGATTAACTTCAAATCGAAGCCTACCGGAAACTTTTGTTGATGCTGATTGCTGGAATCAGTTTATCTGGAAACCGGTTTGATCTTGATGCTTCGGAAACTTACCCTGTTACCATGATCCTGAAGTAGAATGTGACCCTTATCGGCCTCTCCGAAACCTTTCCAGTCCTTGTATTTACTGCCTGCCACCAGCGCTCTGAACGCTTCGCTGCCACGCATATATTCCAGGGTCTTAATGCCATTGAGGTAATGTTCCACACGGTTATCTGGATAAACCACTACCCTGCCGGTATTCCATTGACCGACTTTGCGGGTATTATTCCCGTCTTTTTTTCCTCTGATGAGATCATAAAGGGAGGAAAGTGTGCGGTTGCCATTTTTGCCAAGCTTGGCATCAGGGTGTTTATCATCATCCAGCACCTGAAACTCCAGTCCAATTGCGGAACCCTTGTTTCTCTCGCTCAGGGTCACAAAATATTTCACGCCACTGTTTGCCCCCTCGGTGAGCCTGAAATCAAAACTCAGGTCAAATGCGGCAAATTGATCTTCGGTAACGATATCACCACCGTTGGTACTTTCTCCCCCATCCGAAGGCTGCACACTCATTGTCCCGTTTTCCACCAGCCAGCCTTTTTCTGGAAATCCTTTTTTATAAGCACCCTTCCAGCCTTTGCTGCTCTGACCATCGAAAAGCAGTTTGTAGCCGTTCGCTTTTTCATAAGCAGACAAAGTGTTAGGCGTATAGTTGACCTGAAAGATCCCATTTTCAAATGAAGTAGGTTTCAGGTTTTGTGTCCGGATATTGATGTTTTTGAAATAAACTTTTTTACCCTCCAAATTTAGATTGTTACCAATCCCATGTACCTGAAGACCGATGAAGCCGCTTTGATCGAGCGTATCAATGATATAGGCAACAGCCTTTCCGTTCAACCAGGTTTTGGTCTCGCGGCCGATGCATTCCACCTTGTAGTGGTTAAAGGCATCTCTTTTGAACAATGTTTTTGCTTCAGGATGGAGTGATAAAGGATATAGCCATAGCCTTCTGCCCTCATCATAAATTCCGCCTGACCATGCCCGTTCAGAGGGATCAATCTCGACCTGGCGTCCATAAACCTTTCCGTTGCCACCATCACCCAATGGGTCGATATGGCTACGGGTCTGTACGCCCGAATTATTGTCCCCGCCGTCGATCTTCACATCGAATTCGAGCACAAAATCACCATATTCTTTTTCTGTAACCAGATAGGAATTCGGAGAATCCTTCACCGATGTACCGATGATCATTCCATTACTGGCAGTATAGGTGGCTTTGCCAACCAGTTGCTTCCATCCCTTGAGCGTTTTTCCGTCAAAGAGTGGGGCTGAGTTCTGAGCAAATGCTGAGAAACCAATCAAGCAGAGGGCAAGTGTTGTATATTTTTTTAATTGTAACATGTTGAAATTAATTGCAGAAACAGGGACGAGGCAGTTTGCCTCATCCCTGCAAAAAGATTTGATTAATATTTAAAGACTTTTCCGTTGGCCATCACCAGCTGCTTTTCTTCATCGAAGGTGGCTTTTGCGCCGGTCCTCACCGCAGCGTTGGTCATCATCAGCGCAATGGAGTGATAGTAGCCTGCTTCCACTGGAGCATTAGGAGTTTTTCTGTTTCTCACGCATTCCATCCAGTTGCGCATGTGCGCAGAGGTCAGTGGATCCCCGCCCATATTGGCTCCTGTAGCAGCCTTGAGCGCTGTTTTGGAAAGATCGAATTCCGGCAGCAGGTTTGCTTTCATGCCCATTGCTTTGGCCTCGTTTTCCTTCAGCCCACCTTTTGGAGAAACTTTGTTGGTGATCAGGTTAAGCTCTCCTCCGTTTGAATAATAGACCTCGCCAACATCACCTACGCTGTTGTGCATGCGAGAGGTAAAGGTCACCTGAAATCCGTCGGTTGTATCGGGCTGTCCGTAGTCGAATACAGCGACCATGGAGTCCCAGTTTTTTCTTCCATCCTTCCAGGTATAAATGCCTCCATTGGCTACCACGCTCCGCGGATGCTGAAGACCTGTAAACCAATGAACGGTATCAATCTGATGGGACATCCATTGACCGGGCATTCCCGAGGAAAGTGGCCAGAAAAGACGGTATTCAAGATATTTCCGAGGATCCCATTCCTGAAAAGGACGATTCATCAAAAAGCGCTTCCAGTCAGTATCCTCCTGTTTCAATCTGGCCACCAGTTCAGGGCGTCTCCAGCGACCGGGCTGGTTCACGTTCCACACCAGGTCGACTGCGGTCAGCGGACCGAACTTACCGTCCTGAATATATCTGGATGCATTGATGTAATTCTCTCCGCTCCTGCGTTGCGACCCGATCTGGACGATCTTATCGGTTTCTTTAACGGCTTTGAGCGCCGCCTTTGCATCATCCATTGTTTCGGCAAATGGTTTTTCGACATAGGCATCGCAGCCTGCCCTAACTGCCTCTACGGTCTGGAGGGCGTGCTGAAAATCAGACGAACTGATGATGACCGCATCAAGGTCCTTCATGGCATAAAGTTCATCATTGTTTCTGCAGCTTTTCACATCCGCACCCGTTTTGCTTTTCACATGGGCCACACCTAAATCGCGGCGATAACTCCATAAATCGGACAAGCCTACCACCTCAAAATTCAGTTCTTTACTGTGGTTGAGATAACAGGGAAACAGGGTGTCTTTGAATCGATCTGAAAAGGCGACCACTCCCACACGTACGCGATCATTGGCACCAATGATCCTGCTGTAGCTTTTGGCGCTGCTGGTTAAGGTTCCGGCGTATGTTGCCGCGGCGAGCAGCGCGGATTGCTTTATAAATTTCCTTCTGGTATTTTCCATATTATAAGTTCATGTATTTTAGTAACCCGGGTTCTGTTCAAGTTTTGCACCATTGTTGCGTTCGATTTCGGATGCGGGTATTGGCCATAAGTTGTATGTGGCCAGGATATCCGTATAGTAGGGATTGAATCTTTTCACCCGGTCGAAAACCAGACCAAGCCTCATCAGCGTAATTCTTCTTTTTTCTTCTGAGCCTAGCTCTCTCATGCGCTCATCAAGTATATAATCAATGTTCACATTTGCAGGAAGTACATTGGCTGCGTTTGAACGGCCCCTGACCGCATTAATGTCCGTTGCCGCGTTTGCTAGCTGGTTCAGGCCCAGGTAAGCTTCTGCCCTGAGCAGGTAGGTCTCTGCCAGACGGAACATGTACTGATCAGCGTAGGTGGCACCGGCGCTTGCTTTCAGCAGTAAAGCAGCTTTATTCTCGAACATGCCATCGGGATGATCACCGGGAGTAGTGACTTTGGATTGAAAAGGGTAAAAATCACGCCTTGGCACAGTAATGCCTGCCGGCGGCGTAATGGTGGATATGGTCTGTCCGAATCTTGGATGCGACGGATTGGTTACTTTGAATTCACGCACGAAGTTAAAAGGAGCATTTCGTAAATCATTATTGAAGTCGCTTGCCCAGATCCCATCCGAGAAATATTTTGTTGGAATGGCCCAGCCAATACCTCTACCACCTGTATAATCGCTGATGGGATACAGAAATGGCTGTACCGAACTGCCTGGTAGTCTGAAATTGATAAACTGCGGGGCAAAGTGTCTTTCCATCTGGTAGGATCCGCCTATGCCGGTGGAAACGGTGCCGCCGCCCGGAATATCGGTCTCGAACTGGATTACCCAAAGGCCTTCGCGGTTTGTTCCGTTTTTTCTGTTTTGGTTGCCCTGCTGAAAGAGGTCCCAGTATACATTTTTGGTCGCGTCGGATTGCTTTACCCCGAACCTTGTCCGCATCAGCGCCACATTGGGATTGCTGATCACCACGCTGGAAGCATCAACGGCGTTCTGAAATTGACCCAGCGCCAGGTAGACCTCTGAGAGCAAGTGCTGCGCGGCAAGGTTATTGATTTGCCCATCCTGTACCAGATTGATGGCAGGAAGGTTTGCAGCTGCAAACTTCAGGTCACTGACCACCTGCTCCAAAACCGCTGTTTTACTTGCACGGATATAGTCTGTTTTCGGAGAGAGCACTTCACTCAGGTTTAAAGGCACCCCACCATAAAGATAGGCGAGTGTACGATAGGCAAAGCCCCTGAAGAATCTTGCCCTGGCCTCCATCAGCACCTTATCCGCATCTGGCATTGATGAGGCCGGAATTCTGTCAATGATGGTATTGGACTCTGCGACTATTTTATACAGTGAGACCCAGTGGATCAATGGAATCTCGGTACTCAAGGGTGAATAGGCAGCGATCATATTGGTATGGCGGGTTGCCGCTGGCTGACCATCATACACCAGATCGGTTCCGAAAACGTAATCGAATGGCCGCTGTTCGCCACTGCTGTAAAATTCTGATCGCACCCGGCTGTAAAGGTTGTTCACTGCAGCATCAAAATCCTTGGTGCTCACATAGGCATTTGAGGTACTTAGAAAATCCAGCGGCTCTTCATCAAGGAAACTCTTTTTGCAGGAAAACCCCATACCGGTCAAAATGCATATCATGATTATAGTGATCTTTTTCATCTTCTTTAAATTAAAATGTAACATTAAGTCCTATGGAATAACTTCTCATTACCGGCCTTCCATTATTCAGCAGGCCCTGCGTCTGTCCATCTATGACCATTTCCGGATCCCATCCCTCCCAGTTGGTCCAGGTGGCAAGGTTTCTTCCGCTCACAAAAACATTTAGATTCTGAAGTTTCAGATGTTCGATGAATTTTCCACTGAACTTGTAGGAAAGTGAGACATCCTGGAGCCTGATAAAACTTCTGTTTTGATAAAGCGAAGGGTTTAGCGTGGCGGAAACAATGGAGCGGGGATATTTCCCGTTCGGATTATCCGGCGACCAGAAATCAATCCCGCTCAAAGAATTTTCCCGTATCGAATTGTCGTCTCTGATTCTCCGGGGGGTGTTTCCCGCCAGATAAGATCTGTCACTACCTTGAACAGAATTTAAAAATACGGTCAGAGAGAGGTTTTTGTACTGAAAATTATTAAGTAGGCTCATCCTGAAACCGGGATTGGTCGTACCCAGAATGGTGCGGTCAGAGGCATTGATCAGCCCATCAGCATTTTGGTCCACAATGCGGTAAGTGCCCGGCGAATATCCGGCAGGAATCTGCTCCCCTACCTGCCATATGCCATTGGTCTGATAATCGTAGATCACTCCGGTCGACTGGCCGACAAAAAGACCTGACTGCGGTAAATCATCTTCTATGCCATCACCATTAGTGTCGCCAAGCAGTTTTGCCACTTTGTTCACGTTGCGCGCAAAATTCAGCGTTGAAGTCCACTGGAACTGTTCGCCCACAATATTTTTTGAATTCAGAGAAAGTTCGACACCCTGGTTATTCAGCTGCCCCACGTTTGTGCGGATGTTGGTAAAACCTGTGGTATTGGGAATATTAACCAGATAAAGCAGATCAGTGGTTTTGGTATCATAATATTCCAATACACCTGATAGCCTGCTTTTCAACAAAGTGAATTCAAGTCCCAGGTTAAGACCGATTG
>Ga0265780_10004410_pt1 | contig 18121 bp, 20 predicted proteins | sample P1T30metagenome_FD_192432 | JGI IMG/M metagenome (GOLD analysis project Ga0265780, IMG submission 192432) | Plant litter microbial communities from East Loma Ridge, Irvine, California - P1 T30 | ecosystem: Environmental > Terrestrial > Plant litter > Unclassified | place: USA: California...
AAACTCGTCAAGGATGACGAGAATCTTGAGAGGGGTCTTTGTGTCCGGCAGATCGCGGACATTGAGGTCGATCAATTGCTGGAACAGCAGATTGTAGAGGGGGGCAACCCGGTCCAGCTCGTCGGGCGAAACACCGAGATAGATCGACATCGGCTCCGATCGGAGCTGACGCAGATCGAAGTCGCTTTCCTCCGTTGCCGCATCGACGCGCGGATTGAGCCACAGGCTTAGCTTGGACGTGACGGTTTGAACGATCCCGGCGAACGTGTTGTCCGCGCCGGAGGTGAAGTCCGCGAGCGCATTGCGGCACCCTTGAGACAGCCGATGCGATTCCTCTTCCAATACCTTTTTGAAGTACCCGCGCGTGTCGCCAGTCGTCATCAGCCGGTAGATCGCGCCGATCGTGAATGGCATATCGGCTTGCGCAAGATATGCGCCGACACCGACGAATGCGGTTCGAGCCGAGTCCGTCCAGAACGGTTCGCCCCGCTCAGGCGGGACGAACAACATCGTAGCGATTTTCTGAAGCTCGATGATGACCTGATCGGCGTTCTCGCGATCGATGTAGCTCAGCGGGTTGTATCGAGCCGTTCGGCCTTCCGGATCAGTCGGGTTGAACAGGTAGACGGCTTGGCCAAATTTCTTGCGGAAGCCGGCTGTAGCATCCCAATTCTCACGCTTCACGTCGAGGACAACGACGGAATCCTGCCAGCCTAGCAGGTTCGGAATGACGATGCCGACGCCCTTACCCGAACGGGTTGGTGCTTCGACGATGCAGTGTTCATTGCCCCCGAAGATCAGGAATTTCCCGCCCTTCTTGCCGAGGACAACACCGTCGTCATCGCGAAAGCCACCTGCCTTGATTTCGCGTTCCTTAGCGAAACGGGCAGCGCCGTGCAGCGGCCGCTTCCGTTGCATCAAGAACCACAGCATCAGGCCGGCAATGACTAAGCCGACGACCAGGCCGGCGCCGAGCGCCTTCAGGACAGCCGGATCGCCCCGGTAGTACCAGAAGAACGATGGCATTTTGAGGGGATCGAACTTCGCAGCCGGGAGGCTGAGGTAGAACCATGCGACGATCGAGGCGATGAGGAAGACGACGATCGCGGCGACAGGCACCGCGAAGGCCAGGAGCAACCCGCGCTTAGGCTGCATGGCGAGCAGCCGGATCGTAGTGGATTTCCGTCATTTTGAACTCGCCTTTGACCTTGCGCATTTGCACGACGACATCGACGAGGATCTTGAGCAGCGAACGAATATCGTCGCGCGCTAGATCAGAGCCGGCGTCGCTTTCCTTCACCAGCAGCGTCAATTGCTCGAATGCCAATTCCGCAGAGTCTGCGTGAATGGTGGTGATCGACCCCGGATGGCCGCTGTTGACGTTGCGCAGGTAGAAAAATGCCGTTCCGTCACGCAGCTCTTGCAGCAGAATGCGGTCCGGGCGCATTCGCAACGCGCTTTCCAGCAATTCCTTTGCCGTCACTTTCGCGGTGCCGGTGCCGTCCTTGCTGTAAAGCATGTGGACGACATTCTTATGGGGGACGACCAGCTCGCGGGTGTCCTCGATCGTCAGCAACCGCTCTTCAGGGGGGATGAGCTTGATAAGGCCCTTGGAGAATGTCGTCTTGCCCGAGCCGGTCGCGCCTGAGATCAGGATGTTGAGGCGGCTGCGTACAGCCAGCTCGAAAAACTCGACGTGGCGGCCGGTGTGGAGCAGGCCGAGTAGCTTTTCCTCGACCGGACTGATCCGCTTAGTGGCGACCTCAGTATCCGAGAACAGGCCCCCAGCCTCAAAATCTTGAAGGGTCAGCGTCTTGGTCGACGGCTTGCGGATGGTGATCGATACGCTGCCGTCCGGAACCACTGGAGGCATGACGAGCTGGACGCGCTCGCCGGTCGGGAAGACCGTCGAGCAGATGGGGTTTTCCCGAGTGATATCCTGAGACGTGAATGCCGCAGCAGCGCGCGCCAACTCGTTGAGCGCGTCGAGGGTAAGGCCCTCTTCGCGCTCCCAGGTCCAACCGCCTTTCCGCTCAACCCCGACAGCCAACGGTTCGTTGATGACCACTTCCGTTACCGCGTCGTCGTCCAGATATTTGCGAAGCGGACGAACGGCGTTGTCGAGGATCGCGGTGTTGCGAAAGGCGGTGACTGTCATCTGATGTTCAGCCCGTAGACTTGCGAGAAGTCGAAATCCTTGGCGACGGTAATCGCCATTTCCGCGCCTTGATTGATCCGAACGACTGGCCGGATTTGCTGCGTGTCCTGAAGGATCTGCGACGTGGAGTCCGAGGGAACGCGGGTGATGTTGGACCCATCAGGGCCAACAGCGGACGCCGCAGCCTGCCCGCCACTTTCGAGGACGCTAAACAGCAGCGCGCCGCCAAACCGCTCCCAGAAGAAGCGATTTACCCGACCCGTCATACCAGCACGACCGAGGCTGTCAGATGCCGGCGAACCGATATCGATCGCCACGCCGCGAGGCGTGACCGCTCGCGTCCACATGGCGAACAGGCGGTATTGGCCACGCTGTAGACCGCCCTGGTACTCGCCAAATACGCGGGTGCCTTTCTCCATCAGCACCACGCGCCCGTTGTCCGAATAGACATCGCGCGGGATGATGCACGTAGCGTAACCCGGAACGCTGCTATCCATCGCCGTTTGCAGGGTGCAGGGGATGATCGCGCCTGCCGTGACGAGGTAGTTGCGATCACCGATCATGCGGGCCGTGGCCCTGCCGATCGCGGACGTGCGTTTCAGCTCGTCGAGCTTCGTCTGATTTGCGCTCCCCGCTCTACCTTGATCGCCATCGTCACCAGCGCCCGGTGACGCGAAGCCATCGCGCCCGCCAGCGCCGGCCGTCGCTCCGCTATAGGCGACGAGGGTGGAACGGCGTGCGGAGTCCTGCAACGCAAGAGCCTCAGCGCGCCGACGCTCAGCCGCGGTTTGCTCGCGTGAGGGCTGCGCATTCTGACCACCGGGACCGCCCGGACCGCCCGGACCACCGGGACCGATCGCCGGCACTTGCTCGCCGGTAAGCTGGACCGGCGCATTGGGATCGCGGGGAGCCGTGGCGAGGGTCGGCGCGATGACCGTTTTCGGATCATACGCAGCTTCCTCGACCGCTGGCGGCTTAGGCTTGGTCAACGCGACATCGCTGTTTCCGCCAACGCCTGTCACCAGCGTCAGGATCAAGAACAGTCCACCACCAGCCAACGCGCCAGCACCGATCATTTTCTTGTTGTCCCACTGGACCGTCTTGAGTGACGGAATGCGGTTCGGGCGATCGGCTGCCGCAGTAGAGCGGTCGATTTCGTCCATGTTGGGCGTCGCATCGACGTCGAATCTTTTGTCAGACACGTCAGTTCTCCGTCGTCGTGCGTTCAACGATTTCCGAGGCGGTGTCCGTCTTGGGATCGCGACCGTAGTAATTCGGGCTTTCGTTGTAGATGCAGAGGACCACCTTGCCCCGGCGCAAGCGGATTTCCTTGTATACGCCGTGGAGGACAACGAATTCGTCGCGCACGTCGAACGATGCCGTTGCTTCGCTGCCGTCTGGATTGACGGTGAAGATTGCCGGAACCTCACGTTGATTAGGAAAGCGCATGACGGTGAACTGGCCGTTATCGCTGACCTCAGAAGGTTGGATCGCTGACGACCCTTGAACCTTGTAATTGAGGTTCCGGGTGCCTTCGAGAACACCGATATCTAGCGCCAGTTTCGTTGCGCTGTTTTGCGCCGCGAGCGCTGCCGCAAGCTGTTGCTTCGCTGCCGCAGCGCGAGCCGCTGCCGCTTCCTGAATCGGGTAGCGCATCCGTACCTTGAAGAACGATCCGCCATTTTTCGCACCAGCGATTGCGGTCAGCTCGAACGTGTAATTGCGCTTCTCACCTTCAAAGTCGGTGACGACGATAAGGTTCGTGGTACCGGCCCGTTCGCGTGGTTTGATGAATAGCGAGTTGTCTGCCGGCGCGACCTCCCAAGAGACGGTATCGCCCATCGCGACAAACTTGATCTGTTCGCCGGGGGCGAACTCGATCTGCGTTGCCGTGCGAAAGGCGCTCCGGATCGCTATGACATTGCCGTCGGTGTAGTTGACCTCGCGCACGCGCTGGTCAGGGCCGAGCTGGCGCGGGGTTTGCTCCGCCATCGCCGGCATACTCGAAAGCACAAAGAGCGCAGCCGACAGGCTCAGAATCTTTCTCATTTTGCGGGGATCTCCACGTCGGCCCTGTACGACTTCACCTGGAACCCAAGCGGATTGGCGTACCGCCCCGCTTCGGATTCCGGCTTCGACAAGACATCAAAGGTGATGGTCGCGATCACAGGAGTATCGATCACTTGCTGATCGCGCTCTAACCGCTTGGTGAAACGAACCTGAGCCACGTTCGGAGAAATGAACGTGACGGCTTTGATCTGGACGAAGATGGTATCATTCGCCGTTAGCTGGTTTTGCGGAGAGTCCGGGTTGTCCTTCTTGTAGAAGGCAATCCAACGGTTTTGCTCTTCGCGTGCCGAGAGCGCGAGAACCTGATTGAAATATTCCGTGCGGGCTTGCGGTATCCAGCCCTCACGGACTCGGACATAGTTCGCCAAGAAATACTTACGAACAGCCTCGTCATAGGTGATCGTCTTGTCACCTCGAAGCGATTGAGTGACTTCCGTTGCACCCGTCGATTTGTCGACTGTGATGACATACGGAACGACTGTCTTGAGCGGCGATAGCGCCGCGACAGAGCCAACACCGACTATCGCTAATGCCCCAGCCACGCCGGCAACCGTCCATGCAATCCGCTTGGAGCGGTTCGCAGCCACGAACCTATCCCGATCCCAGCTTTGCGCTTCCGCGAAATAAGCCTTCAGATCGTCGTCACTGTCTTTCACGCCGATCGCCATGTCAGCAGCTCGCATAAGAGATAGGCAGCGCCGCATGACGGTCGGTGCCGGGGAGGTTCGCGCTGATGGCGGGAACCTTGGTTGCGTCAGATGTGGCAGCGCCGGGACCGGCCGGGGTGTCGGACGGTGCCGGGAAGAGGTTTGTCGGAGGGGCTACCGGCGCCGCAGGGACCGCAGCCGGTCCGATGCCCGCCCGGGGCGGCACGGTTGGGAGAACCGTGCCGTACAGGTTGGCAGGGCGCTTTTTGGAACCGCTGCACTTGGGTAGCTTGTCGTCCTTTGGCCCGGCGCTAACCGGAGCCGTGGGGGCCAGAGTCAAAAGGGCGAGAGTCGCCAAGGCTGAACCGAGTTTCATGCCGAATCTCCTAGAATTTACGTTCTGGTCAGGGTGCCGCCTGAGCGAGCGCCCGAGCTTCCACCACCACCCCCACCGCTCGCGGCACGGTTGCCGGCGCGGATGAGGTTGGCAGGCGCATTGGACATCGCACGGCCTGCCATCGGGACGACGTTGCCGGTGACGGCGTGGGCGAACTGTGTCGCCAGCGCGGGTCCGCCACCACCCAAACCGGAGGCAAGGGAGGGAATCTGAAGGAAGAAAAAGAACCCGAGAATATAGAACGCGATGGCCTTCAGAGCCGCGACCAAGATGTGATCGTTGGTCGTGATCGCGTTGATGAACGTGTCCGTGGTTTGTGAAATGAACAGCGTAACGAGCAGCGCAAACGCTACCAGCATGACGTAGCTGATGGCCGAGCCGAGCCACGCGAAGAAATAGCCGCGCGTGGAATCGAACAGGAGCGCCGCGAGAAAGAGCGGTCCGACCACAGCCAGCAACGCGAGGGCGAACAGCGCGAAGGCGCAGATCGTGAAGCCGAGCGCGGTCGAGAGCAGCGCGATAATGAGGATCGCGAGGTTCAGGAGCGCAGCGGTCAGAATCTCAATGAAATTGTTGGGGATGCCGACGAGGTTCGTCCCGGCCTCCGCAGTATGGCGATCGACAATTTCCGTGATCTTGGCGATTGCGCGGAACGCTCCCTGCAGGAGCGTGTCGAAGTAGCCGCCTAAGCCGTCGACGTTCGCGCCGCCCAGGGCGTTCGCGAAGTCGCGGGGCAGGCCCTCCATCGCGAACAGGCCGATTTGCGCGCCGTAGAGTGTGCTGACCGCGTAGCAGAGCGCAGCCAGCTTCAAGCCACGATAGACGAACTCGCGGAAAGGGAACTGGACGGCTCCGCGCAGGATCGCCCCGCCCAACAGGATGATGTAAATCGTGATCCCCGCGATAAGCGGGGGACGAACGAGCGCGATGATCGAGGCATATTTCGCGATGAGCGCGGCAAGAGCGCCGTCGACCGCCGTGAACATTTCCGTGAAAATCGGGAATTCCATTAGATCATCATCCCTCGCCAGCGCCGCAGATGGGCTAGATGCCCATCTGCTTGCGCAGCTTGTCGTTCTCACGATTGTTGAGCTTGCGCGCCGCAGCCAGGCCGACGTTGTTGCAATTGCTGGCAACGACGGACGGCCATGCGCCGATCGGGCGCTGCGACGCTTTCCATTGTTCGCAGACGCCGCGCATTTCCGCAGCCTCCGCATCATGGGTCACAAAATAGTCGACGGTCCGTAGCGGGATGTCCGATCGCAGATCGGCCCCGGTTTCGGATTTCTCCGAAGGGGTGCAGCCGGCGACAAGCGCGGCCGCAACCCCGAGGATCGCAAAGAACCTGCGATCGATCACTGATCGATCCCCATCTGCTGCGTCAGCTTCGCGTTCTCGCGCTGGCGCTGGCCGACGTAGCCCTGATAATCCGCCTCAGCCTTGGCACGGCGCTGGATCTCAATGGCTTGGAGCGCCATCTGATCGTTCATCATCTGCGTCTGTTCGAGCTGTAGGCGAGCCTGCATGTCGGCGCGCTCAGCGGGCGACGTCGCGGCGTTAAGCCGGGTGCGCAATTCCTCTATACCTTGGCGACGTGTCGTTACCGACGCACCGACGTTGGACGCCAGCCCCGCAGTTACAGCCGCCTCGCGGGCGCGCTGTTCGTATGCTGTGCGGGTTTGCTCCGAGGCATTGGAGGGGAGCTGGTTCATGATGCCCTGATAGGCTTCGTTGGCTTTGCCACGCAGGCCACCTACAACATTCAGATCGCCGCTGGTGTAACCGCCGATGTTCGCTTCCGAGACGTCAGTTGAGCGGAGCGCGTCATTTTTTAGCTTCTCCGCAACGCGACCGATATCGGTCGCCTTGTTAAAATCGTTGTAGAGCTTCTTTGCTTCGCTGACCTGATTTTTTGCCTCAACGATAGCGGCGCGAGCCTCGTTCAACTGTTGAAGCTGACGGGCGAACGACTGTGGATCAAAGACGATGCCGCCAAACTGCGCGTTAGCAGTCCCACCAAGCATCAACGCTGGACCCGCCAGCACTAGAGCAATCAGCTTATTTTTACGCATGGCCTTCTCTCCTTCAGCTTGGACGACGACGGTTATGGAAGATCGGCAACCACACGGCAGGGTCGCGGCCATATTCGGCCATGACCTCCGTAGCGATTGCAGTCGTTTCAGCGCGTCCCGATAGGACTGCTAGTTCGTCGTCCATGCCGGATAGATCCAGCTCGACGACCACACTGTCATGCTGTTGCTTGACGAGGAATTTGCGCGACTCTGGCGACAGCTCTTCCCGGATCAGCGCGTATTCCGCCTCCGTCATAGAGAAGCCGTCGACATAATCGCGCCGATTGCCGTTCGGGTTCGGGAGCATGATCTTGGTAGCGACCTGCTCAAGAATCGAATGGCTGATATCGCTTTTCAGTGCGTCCGCTGGCGACTGAGTAGCGAACACCATCAGCGCATTGCGCTTGCGATATGTCTTCAGACCATCTTGCGCGAAGCTCCGGAATGCGTCGTCGCCCAACGCTTTCCAGAACTCGTCGATAGCGATGATCGTGCGTTCGCCGGTCAGCAGAGCATCGATGCGGCGAAACAGATAGAGCATCAGCGGAGTACGGATTTCCGCATTGTCGAGGAAGTCCGTCATATCGAAACCGATGAACCGGCTATCGAGCTTCATCTCGTCTTCCGCGTTGTCGAAGACCCAGCCCATCGACCCGCGCGACGTCCATTTTTCCAGACGTGCGCCCACACCACTCGCGTCCGCCATGCCAAGCATCGTGCGGAGCGCGTCGAACGATCGCTGCTCCGGAGGGAGCCGCATGACGGCCGTTACACCCTCGTCGATCATCCGTTCCTCTTGAACGGTGATCGGCTTGCCTTCAGATTTGACGAGCTGGCGCACGAACAGGTTTAGCCAGGCGCGATCCTCGCTGGTGTTTGCCAGCGCCTTGAGCGGCGCGAAGCCGGTAGGCGTGCCGTTAGATAGCGTCAGATATGTGCCACCCGAGGCCAGCACGAAAATCTGTGCGCCGCGATCCTTGTCGATGAAGATTTGACGAGCGCCGGTCTTCTCTGCCTGCGCCATCAGAAAATTGACGATGACCGTCTTACCGCCGCCCGATGGCCCGATGACCATCGTGTGGCCGACATCGGCCTTATGGAAGCTAAAGAAGTAGGGGCTACGCGCGCTTGTCTTCATCAGCGCGATTGCGTCCCCCCAATGGTTCCCAACTGGCAAACCGGCCGGGTAGGTGTGGAAGGGAGAGAAGGCGGCAAAATTTAGCGACGTGATCGGCGCCGGCCGCGCCCGCCAAGCGAAGTTGCCGACGAGCTGGCTCCAATAGGCGGCTTCCAGCGCCGCACCTTCGCGAGCGGCAACCATGCCAGTGTCAGCCAACGCAGCGCGCGCGATCGACATATTGTCGCGCAGCCCCTTGAGGCTTTCCGCATAGACGGCGAGCGTAAAATGGTGATCGCCCAGGACGAACCGATTGGACATCAGATCGTCCGACGCATCGACCAGATCGTGCATCTGACTGATCGCCCGATCGTCCGCATTTTCCATCTGCTTCTGTCGCAAACGGAAGCGTTCAGCAGCCGTTGCACGGCCAAGGAACGTGAAGGATTGCGTCAGGACGAACCCGAAATCGACCGCCAACAGCGACTCAAATTGGCGCGGCGTCGTGAACGCTGGATATTCGCGGATGCCAAAAATGCCCCCGAAGGAGCTACGATCGGCGTCACGAACCTCGACCGTTTCACCGCCGAAGATCGTCCGCTGGCGATAGAGGGCGCTACCTGCATGGCCGCGAATGATCGGCACCCGGCGATGACGACCAGTCATCACCATTTCCGCGACCTCTAGCGGTTCGGAAAACTTCAGGCCGTTGAAGCCATACACCTTGAGACGCCGCGGTTCGCACCGCGAAAGCAGCTTCTCGAAGTCGCGTGCCTTGTCCTCAAGAAGCTCTAGCAGATCCTCGTCGACTGCATCGGCAGCCTCGTCCAACCGCGCTTTGCTCTTGAAGAGCTGCATCAGCTTATCCGCGCCGTGAACCGCAGGGCGCGCGACGATGGTGACGAAGAACCGATTGATGAACATCCGTTCGCGGTTCATCCGGGCGAAGTATGCCGCATCGAGATCGCGAGCGAACTTAGAGCGGAAGTTTCCGCCCGGATATTGCTCGACCCGAGCGCGAACGAGATGCGTCCAGATCGAGATCCGGTCGTCATGAAGGTTGCGCAGCATCCCGTTTAGCTTCGAGTGCCAATCATTCAGATCGCGCACATCCGATGTCTCGAATGCACGCCCTTGAAGCTCGAACGTCAGCATCATGTCGCCGTTATCGAGCGCCACGACCTCATCGTTCACATGCCGGGAGTAGGGCAGGAATTTCGTTGGCAGCACTTCCTTGAGCGCGACTTTCAACGGCACCTGATCGGATAGACGACTAGCCTTAGCCATTGCGGCCGAACCCCTTGCGCTTGATGCCTTTGAGGGGGAGCGGCGTGTAGCTCGAGCCGCCCCAGAATGCCCGATTCCGGCTGGCGGCTTTGGTGCGGCCCCACAGGAAGATCAGGCGAAAAGCGTTCACATCATGCCGCACGATCAAGCGCGAAAGCCCGAATTGGACCCCGGCGATTACCGCAGCATAGAGTGGGTTGTTGAAGCCGATCAGCACGATGACCGATACGATCATAATGAAAACCGCAGCTTCGATCGGAATGCCGGCGAAGAGGGCGGGGCGCGTCACCGCCAGGAACAGCGTGTTGCGCTCCATATACTCGCGGTCTTCGGCCATGCCTGTTTTCCTATCTACGCAAGAGAAGGGGGCTGACCGGAGCCAGCCCCCCTCGAAGGATCAGCCCCCGTTGAGCTGATCGACAATCCACGGCGCCGAGAAGATCAGGGCGATACCGATGATGACCGTGACGAGTGCGCCGGTGTTGACGCGGCCGGTCAGCCAGCCAAAGCCGGCTGCAATCACCGCAAGAATTGCGACCGTGCGCAGAAGGCCGTTGCTCAGCAGCCCGAGAACTGCCGTGCCGAAGCCTTCTAGGTTGGTTTGAGCAAATGCGGGTTCGGCCGAGAACAGCGTTGCGATCCCAACCATGCTGAAGATCGCAAGCCAGTTGGACGCCTTGCGCTGACGGGGCGAAAACGCGTCGACGCGGCCAGTAATATACGAGCGAAGGGCAAGGGCCGGCCCCCCGATCGACGATGCAATGTTCATCAGTCTTCTCCTGTTTGGGCGAACTTCGCCCGCTCGTATTCCGCCTTCGCAAACACATCCCAGGAAGGCGGCGGGGGGGGAGGTGCAGCTTTTGGCTGCCCCGGGACGGATGTGTTTTCTTGAACCAGCGCGGCGAGCAGCGACGGTTCCGCGCGCTCCCCATCACTGAGAGCCGGTGACGTGCCGGTCGACCGCGTGAGCGCGATCGGGATCGGCGTAACGCCGTCAGAAACGCCGGCATTGCCAACCACACGGCTGACATAGCCGTTACGGAACCCCCGGCTTTGCGAGCCGGTGTTGTACATGGATAGAGCGACGCGCAGCGCCGTTTGCGGGTGAAGCCCGGTGCGGACGCTCCGGTAGTTACCCGCGAGGACAGCCCCGGCCGCAGCGACGTTGGTGCAGGGGTCGAAAACGGTGTCCCATGTCAGACCCAGCCCCTTCATATTCCGCGAGTTGATCTGACCAAGGCCGAGATCCACAGAATATCCTTGGCTGACATAGTACCGCGCAATCCGGATCGCGTCGTTCGCGTTGCTCACCCGCGCCGGTTGGCGGGTAAGACCGTTGACGTTCAGCGCAAATTGCCAGCCCCGGCTTTCGGTATGCACCACAGCCGCGACCGTCGCTGGCGCGACGCTCGGCGCGCACTGCGCAGCGAGGCTCAGAATGGTGGCCGTCGCGAATTGCATCAGCATTGCCCCCCGCCCGAGAGGGGTAGGTTTGCGGTCCGATTGCTCGCGCAATCTCCCCGAAAACTGCCATCCGTGGCCGAAACCAAGGAGGTTGCGGGCGCGAAGACGGGCAAGCGATTTTGCATGTTTTCACCTCATGTCGCGAAAACATACTAAATCGCTTTTTCCAACATGCCTACCCATATTCGTAACAGCATGTTGCGTGCAGAAACGAACGGCTTTCCATCCGTTACGGTCTTTCTTGCACGTTAATCCGTGTCAGAATCGCGTTGTGTCGCGTGTTCCAGTATGTGGATGGACGGCAATTGTACCGTCATAATCGTAGACCATAACAATGTGCCGGATTGCCGAAGATACCTTTGCGTATAAGCGGATACGTTTCTTGTCGTAGAGGCCGACGTGGAACAGCACCGACCCTTTCCAGCTCACACGGATATTGATGTGCCACTTCCCATCCTGTCGCTGACAGACGTGGATATCTGTGATCGTGCCGGCAACCGGACGATGCGATGTCAGGTCCCTCTCCAGGATCAACGCCAGTTCCATTAGGGTCCTTCGATTCAAGCGATTCTATACGTTTTCGCTGGAACACCGGTGTCCCTAGCGATACCGTAACGGTAAGCGGCAAGGTACAGGGGTGTCCAGTGAACGGACCACGAACCACGGCAACAATCGAGCAGGAGGCGGACCGGGTTGTCCGCCAGCTCGGAGGCAAATGGCACGGCGACTATGCTCTGTGCCGATGTCCCGCACATCACGACAGCACCGCCAGTTTGACGATCCGGGTTGGCGACAGGGCCGTGCTCTTTCGCTGCCATGCTGGTTGCTCGAACATGGACATCATGTCCGCGCTCCGGACTGGCAGGTTCGTCGTCCCGGCCGACCATGACCCAGGCCGCAGGCGTGAAGGCGGCGCGGATCTCAACAAGATCGCGCTATCGGTTTGGCGCTTCGCGGTGCCGATCGCCGGCACGTTGGCAGAACGGTATTTGCGGTCGCGCGCGATCACGCCCGAGGGCGTGACCGCGCGGTTCGATCCTAAGTGCCAGTTCGGTGCCGGCGAAGCCAAAGCCTTTGCCCCGGCGCTGATCGTGCCGATCGAGGACGATACGGGCGTGGTGGCAATCCATCGGACGTTTTTGCGGCCGGATGGACAAGGCAAGGCCGACATAGACGAGCCTAAGCGGATGCTAGGCCATCCGGGGGCCGGCGCGGTGCGATGGGGCGGCATTCCGATAGATCGGACGCTCAGGCTTGCGGAGGGCGTCGAAGACGCCGCAAGCGTGATGAATATGCTCGAACCCGGCACTTTCGTTTGGCCTGTCTTGGGGATCGAGCGGTATCAGACGATTACGATCCCTGAGAGCATCGAGCGGATCGTTATCTACAGCCAGCATGGGGCCGAGGCTTCGCGCGCCATAGAGCGCGCTACGCCAAGGCTGACGGCCAACGGCCGACAACTTGTCGTCAAGCAGCCGCCCCATACCGGCGATTGGAACGATCTTTTGCAGGAGGTACGCGCGGGATGAAGCTCTTTCAGGGAGTGCCGACCTTCCAGAAGGTGATGATGCTCGGCGTGTTCGGAGCGGTCGCGACGTACTCGCTATCTCAGCAGAAGGAGCGCGTTGAGCAGATTACGTCGCTGAAATTGTCTGATACTAATCCCCGAGTGGTCGACGGCGATACCGTCGATGTGAAGGGATCAAGGGTCCGGATCGTAGGGATCGACGCGCCCGATGACGACTTGCCCCAATTGAAGGGGATAGCGTCGGAGGCTTTGCGCGAGCTAACAGCGCGTGATGGTGGCCTAAATTGTTCGACGAATGTTTTTGACTTTGCTTTGCGTCGTGAAAAGCAGTGTCGAACCGATGCGGAAAGTTATGGTCGTTTGAACCTTGCTTGCAGGTTCAGAAACAACGATGCGAGCGTAGCAGCGACAATGGTAGCGCAGGGTTATGCGGTCGATTATCGCCGGTTCTCAGGTGGCGCATACGTCGATCTAATGAAGAAAGCAGCCGAGCAGCGCTTGGGATTATGGGCCGTGGATTATGAGGGTATGCGATCCTTGGCGCAGAGACAGGCAGCGGTCCCAAAGTCGTGTCAGGTCGATACGATCAAAAAGTAGGGTGCGTCGCCTGCCTTCGGCCCGCGCTCTATTCCGCGATTCTTCGTATCGCTCCACGGAACCCCGCGAGCGGGTTTCCGCCCTTCGGGTGACGATCGCTAGTCGTCAGCGGACCGCCCAAGAGGGCGGGCATAATTTATTGGGGAGTGTGCGAGTGCCGACATCGAGATCCGCAGCCGCCCAGCTCGTCGGGGATTGGGGCCTTGCGATCAGCATGGTTGCCGGCGCGGTCCTAGTCGGCCGCTTAATCCGACGTTTCCCGTACCTTCTACCCAACCGCCTTCCCGGCCTGGTTCTGCATGAAATTGGACCGGGGCTGTTGCTGGTCCTCGCGATCGGCGCTGCACTCGCAACGACGAGAGGCACCGGCCAGCGTGCCGCCACCCGGTTCATTGTTCTGTTTCTATGCGCGGCAATCGTTGGTGTCGGTTCGCTCAGCTATGAATTTGGATCGGTACTCGCACCCGAATGGTGGTGACGTTTACCCCCCCCCTTGCGGTGATGATTACCCCCCCTTTGCGGTGATGATCGCCCCTAGTCGCTATGGCAGCGCGCCCGATTGGCGCGGCGTAGCTTGTGGCACCAATGGCCTCCCCCGGAGGCCATTCGGCGCAGGGGAACACCAGGGCTACTGCCCTTTCGTTCCCGAACAAAAATAGACCGCCCGTGTAGTCTGCCAAGATCGCTTCGCGACGCCCTTCGGGCGTCGAGCGATCTAAGGCAGCCCGCCCGCGCCAGCGGTCGATTTTTGCTCTCCCTCCCCAACCCGTTCCTCGCCGGAAGGGCAGAAGCCGCAGCTGAAGCGAGCGGCTTTCAGCCTTTGAAGGAAGGACGAAGATCATGGCACGGATCACGGAAAATCGGGCGGACGTTTATCAGGAAATCACGGACCAGATGATTGCGATGATCGAGGCTGGCACCCGGCCTTGGTCAAAGTCGTGGACCGGCGAAGCTCCATCGATCCCACTCCGCAGCACTGGCGTTCCCTATCGCGGCATCAACGTGCTGACGCTGTGGGTTGCGGCGATGTCGAAGGGCTATTCCTCGCCCCATTGGCTGACGTTCAAGCAGGCAATCGCGCTCGGGGGCTGCGTCCGTAAGGGCGAGAAGGGATCAACGGTTGTCTATGCGAACAAGATTGACGTTGCCGATGATCGCGCCGAGGCGGGCGAGGACGGCAAGCGCAGCGTGGCGTTCCTGAAGCGTTACACTGTGTTCAACGCGCAGCAGATCGACGGCATCGAGGCGAAATATCCTGCCCCCGCGCCGATGATAACCAACACCAACCCCGACGAGCGCGACGCCGAGCTTGATGCACTATTCAAGCGCGTTTCGATCGAGATCATCCATGAAGGCGCGCAGCCCTACTATCGGCCCAGCGCTGACCATATCGTCATGCCCGAGTTTCGGCACTTCCACACCGGCGACGATTATTATTCGACCCTCGCGCACGAACTGACCCACGCGACCGGGCATAACAGCCGCCTTTCGCGCCCGACGCTGTATTCGAGCGAGCGGGCCGACCGGGCGCGGGAAGAACTCGTGGCCGAGCTTGGCGCGGCCTTTGTCAGCGCCGCCATTGGCATCAAGCTACACGATCGCGAAGACCATGCGTCCTATCTGGCGTCGTGGTTGCAGGCCCTCCGCAACGACAAGCGCGCGATCTTCACCGCTGCCACGCAGGCGCAGGCCGCGTCCGACTGGTTGCTAGGCCGGATGGGTGCCGAGGAACTGGCGTGCGCAGCATAGGTAACAAGGGCGGTCCTCGACGGAGAGGACCGCCCCCCTCGCCGCCCTCGACGCAATGGACGCGCGATGGCGCGAGCGAATTTGTGGGTGCGAGCAGGCGCGCCGGAGGCGCGGCGTATTTTGTGGCGGCGATGCCCTCCCCCGGAGGCCATGCGCCGCAGGGGAACACCAAGGGCTGCGGCCCTTTCGTTCCCGAAGGAAAATAGACAGCCCCGTGTTGTCCGCCAAGCGTGGCACCCGATGCCCTATGGGGCATCGGCCACGCTAGGCGGCCTGCCCGCACCAGGCCGTCGATTTTCCTTCTCCCTCCCCATCCCGCTCCTCGCCGGAGAGGCAGAAGCCGCAGCTGAAGCAAGCGGCTTTCAGCCTTTAAAGGAAGGAAAGAACATGACTATCATCAACGTCAAGCTGTCCCAGCTCCGTATTTCCCCGCTCAATCAGCGCAACGTAAAGCCCACCGCAATCGAGTCGATGGCAGATGACATTGCAGCACACGGCCTGTTGCAGAACCTTGTCGCCTACGAGGAAGACGGTAGCTATTGGGTATTTGCTGGCGGGCGTCGTTTGCGCGCTCTAAAGTTGCTGGCAAAGCGCAAGACGGTCAAGAACAGCGATGAGTTTCCGGTGTCGGTCCGAACCAAGCAGGAAGCCATCGAGCTTTCCTTTGCCGAGAATTTCAACCGCGAGGACATGCACCCAGCGGATAGCATTCGGTCTTTCGCTGCCCTTCGCGATGCGGGGATGAGCGTGGACGAGATCGCGGCACGGTTCGGTCAGCCCGTCAGCTTCGTCTATAAGATGCTTCGTCTTTCCGCGCTCAATCCTGTCCTGATCGACGCGCTGGCGAAGGATCAGATGAACCTTGAGGCGGCGAAGGCCCTCACCCTCACCGACGACCACGACCAGCAGCTAAAGGTCTTCAAGGCGTCCAATGGTCATCCACACACAATCCGGCGAATGCTCACGACGGAGAAGGTGACGACCCAAAGCGGTCCTTTCCTGTTCGTCGGGCGGGATGCCTATATCGAGAAGGGCGGCACCATCACGCCCGACCTGTTTTCGCAGGGTGACGAGGGCTTTGCCGATCAGCCCGAAATCGTCGAGGAATTGGCGGAAGCGAAGCTAGACGCGCTCGCGGACGAGTTTCGCGCAATCGGTTGGTACGAGGTTAGCGCCACTCTCACCCAGCCTTACGACCTCTATACCAAGGGCTATCTCTACAAGAGCGAGCGTCAGCCGACCGAGGCAGAAGCGGCCCGCCTCGCGGAGATTGGCGAGCAGATCGAGGCCATCGCCGCTGCCGAGGGCGAGGACAGCGATCAGATCGCCGCACTGTCGGACGAGCAGGACACGATCACCGAAGCACTCAACGGCTACAATGCCGAGCAGATGGCTATTGGAGGGGTGGCGCTTTGGGTGTCCAACGATGGTTCGCTAGGCCAGCGCATCTATCGGGCGAAGGCCGAGCCGAAGGCCAGCACATCAGCCAGCGACGGCCCCGCGCTGCTCTACAGCAACACGCTATTTGCCGACCTGACGCGCATCAAGACGCAGATCGTGCAGGAAGCCGTCGCAGCCAACCCGACGCTCGCGCTCGACGTCTTGCTTGATACTCTTGCCGGTCAGTTGCTCCACGGATCGCGCAGCTACAGCATGGCGATCGAGGTACAGGCAAAGGCGGTTGCTACGGACGTACCCGACGAGTTCATGGCTACGAGCAGCGTCCGGCCGGTCGAAGAAACGATGGCAACGCGGTTCGCGGCGCTGCCGATCGATGGCCGGTTTGACGCGATCCGCAGCATGAGCGCCGATGACAAGATGGCGCTGCTGGCGGGGCTGGTCGCGATGATGGTGGACGGGACGGTTTTTGCAGGAGGTTGCCCCGGCGAGCGTCATCATCATTTCGAGCAGATCGCCAAGGCTGCCGAGGTGGACGTTGCCGCCCGCTGGACCGCTCCTATCGCGGTGTTCGACAAGATGAAGCGGCCCGCCCTCATCACCCTGTTGCGCGAGCAGGTAGGCGATGCGAGCGCCGACAATTGCTCGACCATCAAGAAGAAGGCGGATTTGGCGGTGAACGTGTCGGAGCGGCTTCCGGCCAATTGGCTCCCGGCACCCATGATCGTCGGGGCGTTCGATCAGATCGAGAAGGACGACCGCACCGAGGCCGATCAGATGGAGGCCGATTCCGAAGTTGACGAAATGGCGTGACGGATCGGGGGCGGTGTCAGCCGCCCCCCCCTTTTCCGGTTCGCCCAGGGCAGGCCCCGTCGCCGGCGCGCCGTCCCCGCTGCGCGAGGCCAGCGCACCCGCAGTACCTACGGCACCGCGGCACCGCCCGATGGGCGGCGCTATGGCGACTAGAACGGTCGATGTTGTCGATCGCGCGGCGATCGGCGCCAGTTTGCCGGGTGATGCGGACCGCCCCTCCGGGGCGGGCGTAATTTGTAAGGCAGTCCGTCAGTGTCCTCCCATTGTGAGGGCCGGCGCGGGACGCCTCAAAGCCAATGGTCCCCCCCAATTTGCTGCGCAAATCGGCTCCCCCCATTGCCCCGGCAAGCCGGGGAGAGCTTTGACCCATCCCGCGCCGACCCTCCCGGCTGTGAGGCCAATAACGGCAACACGGAGGTTTCCATGTCCAGTCATCGTCTCTTCGCTCAACTCGCTTTCGAGCGCGCTCTTGGTCATGCGGCGCTCGATGCGTTGCGCCAGGCCGTCGTCGAGCGGGACCAGTTTCTCAGCGCGTCGACGTGGGGAAAGGAAAAGCTGATCGCAGAACACAACCAAGCAGATTTCTGGAGCTTGGCAGGCGAGCTTGACCAGATCGTCGAAGATCGGGTCCGCGATGTGCTGAACGGTCCCGGCTTGGGGGTCGCGGATCGCGGCGAATATTTCCACCATCAGAACATCGTTGAGCTGGTGCAGGCCGCGCGCGATCGGCGCGACGCTCCCAGCTAAGGGGGCGGATAGTCGCGCCCGTTGTGTCCGGTTTAGCCGGCGCAGCGGGCGCTTCGCGCCCGCGCGGCCGAGGGGCC
>Ga0265780_10004411_pt1 | contig 18117 bp, 14 predicted proteins | sample P1T30metagenome_FD_192432 | JGI IMG/M metagenome (GOLD analysis project Ga0265780, IMG submission 192432) | Plant litter microbial communities from East Loma Ridge, Irvine, California - P1 T30 | ecosystem: Environmental > Terrestrial > Plant litter > Unclassified | place: USA: California...
GAAGGTAAGAGGGCCGTCCATGTCGCGTGCGGAATTTCCCTTTTCTCTCACAGTACAGCAGTATGTGGTTATTTACGACTACCGTGAAGCTCGACGCCGCCACGCTGCACCCCGATATAACGCCCCTGCTCGACCGCAAGACCCGGGAACAGCCGAGCGAGTGGAAGAGGGAGGGCACGCTGAACAAGTACATGCGCCTCCCCGATGGCTCGCCCCCCCTGCACTGCAAGGAGGAAGTGCTCGGGGTCGTTGGACACGGTGGTCTAGGACAGCGTATTGCGGGACTGGGACGCGCTCTGGGCATGGAAGTTCTGGTCGCTGCGCGGAAGAAATCTTCGCTGCGCGGTACAGGGTCTACACCAAGTCTGGGAAGTGACCGCGTGCCATTTGATCATGTTCTTGAAAGAGACTGTCGAAAGCTGGGCGAAGGGAAAGGAGATCAATGTTATTGTGTGAGTAGTCTCCCGACTTTTCTTTCACAGCTAGGACGAAAGTCGCAATCACCAAACACATCACAGCCAGAGCAAAGAACTACATTCGCAATCCAGGAATGTACCACCGCCTTCCATTGATTCCTACACCATACAATTCTCCTCATGTGACGCTCCACAAATCTACACAAAACCTTTCCCGACACTATCCATTCCTACTTACCCTTTACCACGCCCTACCCAAATTGAGCAAACCATCTATCATTGCAAACCGCATACATCCCCTCACCTAAATACCGCTAGCCACCATGACCTGGCACTGCTGCAACTGCGCCTGCGGAAACCGCGGCGACCCCATCAACGCCCAAGACTCGGAGCCGCAGACTAGATGCGCCCGTTGTAAGCACTGGACATGTTGGCAGTGTGGATATCCGGATTATGATGAGAATTATGAAGAGCATTATACACCGGCGCCCAGGGTTGCTCAACGGACTACAAAGGGGAGGGGGATGGGTGAGGGAGGGGTGAGAGGATGCAGGGGAGTGGTTAATGAGGGTAACCCATGTGTGTAATCCCAGCAGTCCAGAGTATGCGTGAAGCCACAGTTGAATGCCAAAAGTCGTCATGTGCATCGCAGCACTTCAAAATACCCACCTCTTTCACACTATACAAAACTTGACCACTTACCAAAAATGTTTAATCTTTCCTCGCGAGTGTTTTTTTACTGCCATATACCTCATATGCATCAAACAGCCCATCGGCAGTTATTTTCAAATAATTCTACACACTCCATCAGCCTCAGACAAACGCCCGCAGAACACTTTCCTCGATATGGTCATGTGGACGTGCTGCTTCTGTCAGCACCGAAATGGCGGCCAGCCTATCAGAGCTGGGGCGAAGCCGACACGGTGTTCGGTATGTTCGCATTGGACGTGTGTGTCTTGTGCGTTGTGCGTGGTGGTGGGTATGGAGTCAGGTGGCGTGCATGGAGTCGACAGTGATTCTTGCGCGTAAAAGTGACTAAACTGAGAAATTGATGAACGGGCTGGTTTCAGTGATTAGGAAGAGGAATGCGATTATTTTTATGTTCGGACTGAGGCGGGTATGCGTCAGTCTATTCTAGTCAAGAGTTACGAGCCAGCATATGTGACTGGAGATATTGCAGGAGTCACCCTGACAGTGCAGATGAACGAATGTACACCATGATGGTGACCTTCACTCTTACATTGAACTCTTGTCAACTTGGTCGCATACTATATCTAGAGCATAATACCTGTTATCAATACATCAAAGCATCAAGCAACCCACAAGCAACGTTTAAAGCCTTGTTTGCATCGGCTATATCGATGACTTTCCAAGCTTACCAGGACCTGAATATTACCAAAGGGGTTTGCTGCAATTGCGCAGAGAAAATCGCAAATGATGAAGGAGCTATATGCCCGAAGCTGACATGCCGACATGAAATTTGCTCGGGATGTGTAGAGGTACCTGTATCAAAAGGCGGCCCCCGCTCTGTGAGCCCACTAGACGAGCTTCAGGTACATGGCCCGTATCTTCCACCCATTCCCACGAAAATAACGCCTGTTATGCAGTTTCATCCACCAACGCGAGCGCAAACTGAACCGACTGCTCAACTACACAGGTTCAATCCTGGCCCCACACAGACTCGGACAACGCATGGCATGTTGCAGCAGGCTTCAGGGTATGACTCACATGTTACAAAACAAGCTCGTGGATATGGAGATGGTGTACAACAGTCAAGGGGCTTCGAATTCCTTGATGAACAGCAGTTCGAAAAGGATGGCGACCGTCAGAAGTCTGGGTGTTGTGTGATTCTGTAGATGTCTGAGAAATGTCAAATAGTAGCTTTGTGTGATTGCACACTTCAACTATGCATAAAGTGCGCTTCAAATGATTCGAGTACTCTTATCGTAAAGAGTCACGAATTTCCCGATGAGTCTTGAGCGTCGCAAGCCTCTACTGATATCCGACGCACAAACATGCAGAGAGGTGCCTTGGGGCTACCTTAAACTAGGTTACAGCTGTGCGGTGCGTACAAGTCCCATATCGCAAGAAGATGTGGCTGTGGGGAGCATATTTGGACGTTGGCGGGGACGTGGAGGCGACTCAGCAGAGCACCTTGGTAGAGACATTACAAAGCGGATAGTGAAGGAAAGTGCAGGGTGTTGTATTGTAACGTAGCAAGCTAAACAGTTTTTGTGATTCGTTCTTGAGTAAGACCTTCAGCATTTGACTAATACAGGCGGATTCGCTGCTACATATGTGGACCGAGGAGATGGAAATGATAAAAAAAAGGGAATTGCAGGCATTGGACCATTGCTTCACGAGGTAAGTAAGCTCCTCGATGCTGCATGCTATCATGTCAATATTCTTATCCGCTGATCGACCATGTTAATCTCGATTGGGGGTTGTCATGATGATGCGGAACCTCCTTTGCGACCCTTTCGAGGCGACTCTCTCACCTTGGTATAAACCTCAGAACCTAGTCAGGTACGATGCTCAGCAGAGCCACTTACAATCGAGATCGTAGGGTGACTATGCATCACAAGAAGATAGTGAGTGCAGATCGCAGGATGATGTCTGAGAGCCCACAGAACGTTGGCGGAAGGTGCCGCGCCACGTTGCCCAAATAGGCCTAGTTGCAGATCAAATACGGAACGTCCGGTCTGGCCTTGAACGTATCCAGCTCCAACGCTGGCTCGCGGTTGTTCTCAAACTGCATATGGTGCTCGCCTTTTATCGCTTCTCGACTCGGAAACCTATTCGAGGCCTACCACTCTTGTTACACCACTGCCTATCTCCGCGTCCGTGGCGCTGGAACGCGAACTTGTCCAGCGGCGCGACAAGAGGACGTTGAAGTCTTGCTCCTTTCTCCACTCCGAGGACATGAAGCCAGCTGATCTCACAGTTACATGGCCAGCGCAAACTACGCGAAATCACCTCCGTATCTTCCTTGCCGGAAAGTTTGCGAATCTCGATGCGATCTGAAACGAACTTCGGGTTGTGAACTGGATAATATCTTGAGAGACCGTTTCTGAAAGGGATGGGCTATCCGTACCTATGTATCAATTACAACATGTTGAGAGCATTTCGTCACGTTCCAAACTTTGCCCTTCTCATGGCTTAATGGCAGTCAGCCTGGACAAAAGGATCAACAATCCCATGGCCCTTTGAACCAAATTTGCGTGCTTCTCCTGCTGCTATCAGTACAGATTGTAGTCATCCTGCATAAGAGCCCAGAAAGTCGGTAAGGTTAATGGTAGGCGATTGGTGACTGCAACTGTACTGAAGTCAGTACTTAGGCTCAAGTCTGACCCCTTCATGTGCCCTCGCATCAAGCTCGCATAACTACAGCGATCATGACACAAACACTCGAAGATGCCAGTACGTCAACAGATACGAAGTGCCTACCAACCACTCGATGTCCTCACAATACTCCATAGTGGCCCCTCCAACCAAAGCTGACCCGACCCTTTCTCGACAGTGAACAATGTCGACATCACTCCGTCTCATGAGGCGAAGAAGGCAAGACGCAATCTGCAGGAGTATTTTGTCAGTATATTGGTGTGATTGGCAACACACTGTTGACTCTTCACAGATAGGACCTCGGGATCTCACAAGACATTCCAAATGGCCGCGAGCACTTCGAATGCATGGCAGCGTCACACCCAAGATTCTTCTTCGCACGGTTCTCATTGGTCTTTGGGCTGCAGGTATCACGGCAATCTCAGAGAGAGTGCACGAAAGTAAAGCTATGCATGTCTTCTAAGCCTGAAGCTATGCTAATCCCCACAGTCAATATCCATCCTGTCGTAGCTACCGTTCTTGGTATCCTTGTCGGCTTCTCACTCAGTCTTCGAAGCTCCAACGCTTACGAGCGTTACATGGAGGGAAGAAAAGTCTGGAGTAACTTGACCGGGGTATCAGCAACACTAGCCCGCAACATCTGGTGCCACGCGAAGGAGAGAGGGGGCGAAGAAGGCAAGAAGGATCTCCTCGCTAAAATCTCCTTTCTCAACCTCATCACGGCGTTCGCTATAGCGCTCAAGCATAAGGTCCGCTTCGAGCCGTACACGCAGTATGAGGATCTCTTCGATCTCGTCAACCACCTCGACACATATGCAAAGTATGCAGGCAAGCCGCGAACAAAGACTCCTCGGCCCAATACATGGACGCAGATCAAGTACCTTCTTCGAATCGCCGAAACGAATCCTCGCAAGGAGCTCAAACGAGCTAAGCGTCCTCTGGGTAACCTGTACGTATCCTCTTTGACTGTGCTCAAGCAGGCCACAAATACTGACTTGGAGCCAACGCCCAGACCATCCGAGATTTTAGCATACATGAACGCGTACGTCCAAGAGATTATAGACAATGGCACATTCCCCCTCGCCGCCATCCAAGGCAAAGCCGTTACCAACATCCAATCATTCGATGACATCCTCGTCACCGCAGACCGCATCCTCAACACACCCTTACCCATCGCCTACACCATCGCCATCTCCCAAATCACATGGATCTACGTCGTCACCCTGCCCCTCCAACTCGTTAAGCTCATGGGCTGGGCCAACATCCCCGTCACCATGATCTCCGCCTACATTATCCTGGGCTACGCCGCCATCGGCAACGAGATCGAAAACCCCTTCGGCACCGAAGTCAACGACCTCCCGCTCGAACTCTACTGCGCGCAGATCGCATCCGACATAGCAATCATCTCGTCGCGGCCCCCCGCGCGCATCGAGGACTACGCGTTCCATCCGGACAACAAGCCGCTGTATCCGATCAGCACGTCCGGACCCAAGTACTGGCCCGACGCGGATATCGAGGATATCAGAGATGCGCTCAAGACGCGCGCGCTGATTAGCAAGCCCGCCATGTGGCGCAGGCAGTCGCTGGTCAGCGGCAAGTTTCCGCTCGTGAGGGATCAGTCGGTTGGAGGGTCGACGCTGAATACACAAGGTATGTGAACATGTTGGTGGACGTGTGCGGTGCGGTAGACTGACTGGTTTCGGTGCAGTGAGTAGGCAGACGCATGGTGTGCCGTCGACGGCGGATGTGCGGTGGGCAGATGATGGCGGGGACGGGGGTGGAGGTGGAGGCGGGGATGGTGGGGATTGAGAGACGTGGTGTTTGATACGCTCGTTTGGATAAGAAGAATGCCTGACTCATCTTCGCTGTGGTGTTTAGGTCTTCAATGTCATTCTTTACCATCGCTTAACGTCCACGTGATCATGAACCAGAGCTGCTTTGCAAGTCATACCGCCTGTTGTTACACTATTATCATTTGCGAATTACGGGTTGCTACACTACGACTTGATGTCTGTTCTTTGAGGTATCCCATCCCACCTGATAAAACACCATGGCCTGTTCCCTGGCGTTACCATGTACTCCACCGAGACACAAAAAAAAGTCAGACAAGCGACCGCCATGAACTCCAGTGTCCTCCCTGCATATCGTCGTGCCTGTACCCCCCGATCCTCATATGCTACGAAAGCGTTGTGTTTCGTACATCATCCCCTGTCCGTGCATGCCCCTCAGTAATTATGTAGTTATGTGGAAGCTAGTTGCTTCCTTCCGGTCGTGACGTCGTTATCTTCGTTGTACTGTGTTGTGCGAAGCTATTACGGTCGGATCGACCATGCTCGCTTCGCTGTGTGTCGGCGTCCCTACGTGTGGGACTTCACGCAGGACGTTGCGCATGCCGGGTAAAACCCGTTGTGGTCGCCGATCGGAAGTTGCCGGCGATCTCGTGCGTGTGCTCGAAGGGGGCATTCCTCGGACAGCCCAATCGAACTATCCCTCCTCTTTCCCGCTCTATTGCGTTCGCATCGAAGCCTTACCTCCTCTTACCTCGAGTTTAGGATAGGCACAATGCTATCGTTCCTCTTCACCATCTCACTACACGCCGACATCGACCCCGATCCATAGCTCCGGCACGGCATCTCGAGCTTTTCGCCATCTGCCAGTGTCTTGTCCGACCCCTCGCAGGGCCCGCTCCACGTCCGCGCCGTTTTGCCGTACCATCCGAAGCTCCGCTCCTGATATCCCGTGAGTCCGAACCAGCCCTTGAAGTACGCGTTCAGCGCAGGTGCAGATGCGCATATGATGGCGACGTTTGTTTCGACGGCGGTGGAGACCCAGGAGCCCAAAGCTTCCCAGGAGATGTCGTAGGTGGGCGAGGGGTTGAGTCTGGTGTAGTAGAGGAGGCGGTGGGCGTAGTGGATTCGGAGAGCGCCGGTTGCGCAGACACTGGAACGCGTGTTAGAACCTGTCCTATAACAACAATACACGTCAGGCTGGACTTACGCAAGACCCAAGAGGAAGACACAAGCCAGTCCGATTTTCTGACGCAGTGGCAGACGCAGCTTGTATACGACGAACATGGGCAACATGCATGCGAGGAAGTCTTGTGCGGTGCTGATGGTGATGACGGCGACGAGGTAGACGACTTCGTCGACGCATTTATACTCGTGCGTGCGGAGCCAGGAGGTGGTGAAACGGTACCAGTAGGCTTCGACGGGGTCGCAGGTGAAAATCAATGCGAGGATAGTTGCGGGTCCGTAGAGTGCGACTGAGATGAGTCGTCAACGATGTAATCATCTGCGAGGAAGGAAATGAGACGTACCGAAGACAATGCTAACCCAGATGCATATCAGTAGTGGGCGACTGAGGACAGAGGTCGTGATGCGTCGGTAGAACATGAGTATAGAGAGCTTCGTGAGCGTCGTCGTCCCGATGTAGATTACTTCCATTGCCATTGTGATCTAGATTCCATCAGTACCATTCATTCCTATTCCTAGTGAAGGAAAGTGGGGTTGTTGTGTACCTGTCTCACGGTGATGTGCGTCTTAGGCGTCTGGTCCCAGATGTGCAATTGAAACCCATATACCCTCAACGCCAACACGGTCGATATTGTCAGACCCAGGAGTCCGGGCTATTGAATTTATCAGCACTCTTCCCATTACTATCCGCGAATTCCGGTACATACCATGGAGGCGATGATCAGCCAATCATCCCAACCCGCAGTCCTCTTGATCCCAAACCTCGCCCACAACCTCGCCGCCACAACACAACTCGTAACAACGCACATGAAGATGATGCCCGCAGGCGCACCCCATCCTCTCGTCTCCGGATTCACATAATTGGGTGCAGGCCAAGTGTGATGTCCCCCATCGGCGGGAGGAAATAAGGCTGGAAGCGGCACCATAGTGGCGGGTCTTTGGATGTGGAGCTCTCACCACGCCGCCATGGAGGTAGTGTGGGGAAGACGAAATGAAGAGTCTATCATCATGTGGGGAAATAGCAACAGTGGCGAAAGATGTTCGAGCGTTTGTTGACGGCTGCCCGGGTCCCGATGTTGCCAACCTCCCTATCATGCGGTGAGTTCCGAGGACGAATTGAGCGGAAACACACAGAGGTAGGTTTAGCGGGCGCTATAATAGGATGGACATGGGCCATGGCGATCGGCTGTGCGGTTCGGATAGTTCTTTGGCTGTGGCAAGGGACGAGGTGCGGCACGTGTAAATAGGGTTTACGAGTAGGGCCGACTTTAAATACGGTCTCGGGCTGAAGGCGTCACGGCAGAGTGAGACGGAGAGATGAGGAGAGACTGTGATAGGTAGGACGCTTCGAGGATAGTTTGCGTATGAAAGGTTCTTGGGATTTAGTAGATATGTGAATGTAATGGGATGCGCTTTTTTTTGAGCGACGAATTGTCGAAAATTAAACGACGCCCAGAGTGTGAGACGACCTATATGACATTGGCTTTACAGTCGCGGTCGCTCTTCCATCCCCTTTGCAATGTTCCTCGATACCCAGTCGCTTATGGCCACTGTGTCACAAGTTAGCAGTTAATTCTGAGTCAACTTGAACATGCAATAACTTACTGTTGGTCACCATTGGATTGACGCCAGAGGCACTCGGAAACACACTCGCATCCGTCACGTACACGCCGTCCGTACCCCATACTTTTCCTTGCGGATCAACAACCCCATCTCTTTCCCTTGCACTCATGCGACATGTCCCCATTTGGTGGGCTGACACGAATACACTCTCTGGCGTCGGGAAACCTCTGGCTTTGACTTCGGCTAGCCAAGCTTGGAACTCGGTGTCGTTTATACCGTCGCCAGATTGCGGTACCGAGGAGTCGCGCTTAAATGGCCGCATACCCGGGATTACTGTAAAGATCTCGCTGGCGCCTTCGACATATTGGATCTTGGCCAGTGCAAGCAGGCCTTCCATGATGTGTTGCTTGGCGACTTTGCTCGGCGAATATTGGAATCGCACACGTCCGTCCACAGGATCAGGGTAAACGCGCCCAGTATCTTTCTCCTTTGCGAGCGAGATGTATCCAACCATGTGTTTGAGTCTGGCCGCATCGAGCTTGTATTGCAGCCCGCCCTTCCAGTCGAGCCAGATGAGCCAACTCGATGGTATCATATTAGTGGCCTCCAGCTTAACGCCATGGCCCTTACCATCGAGGTTCTCATATTCATTAACAACAGAGGTGAGAATACCGCCTTCCCAAGGCTTGATCTCTTCGGGATGAATAGCGCCCAGGACAGCCACTGGGTGAACTGCAAGGTTGCGGCCAATCTGTGGGTTTGTGAGGCCCGAACGGAGGAGGAGAAGGGGAGACTGCATAGTTCCCGCTGACACGATGACGCGCTTGGCATTAATTTGGACTTTGCGGGTGATAAGAGGCGCTCCCGCAACACCACCGTTGGCATCCCTAGATGTCCATGTGCCCTTAAGGCCGGTTGCGACTCTCTTCCCGCCCTTGTTAGAGAAAACGATCTTCTCGGCGTGGAAGCCTTCGATGAACTTCGCGCCTGCACGAGCGGCATCCGGGAGGTATGATACAGAAGGACCTTGCTTCTCGCAAGACCCGCAACCGAATGTACAGTAACCACAGTAATGTTGAGCTCCGCCAGTGTTTTGCGGGACAGGCTTGTGTGACCAGCCAAGTTTCCTGGCGCCTTCGAGGAGTTTGACGTTTGCGGGGTTGTGCTTGATGAAATCCGTGGACACGCCCATGCGGTCACACACGCGATCTAGCGCCTCTTGATACTCGGCGGAGGTGAAGAATGGTAATCCATTGTCGGCCCACTCTCGGCGAACGTATCCCTGCGTCTGGAGAGAGGCACTCCAGTTCACTGTTCCGCCACCGCCCCATGACTGTCCAGCTACTATGCTGGTCGAGGTGTCGTCCGAACTGATGAAGGCGCCGTTCATGAAAAGGTGGTTCCATCCATGGGACTCTGCCATTGGGTAATGGTCCGGAGACCAATGGTAAGCCTTTTCTGCAACAATCACGCGGTATCCAGCCTCCGCTAAGTTCTTTGCACTTACACCGCCGCCACATCCACTACCAACGATAATCACGTCTGTCTCGATAACTTCGGGTCCGTCGCCGGGCGGAAATTGGAGAAATTCATAGTCGTAACCTTTGCCTGGTTGCATGCCAACAGGTACGCGCGGTACACCCAGGACACGTCGCAGAGAGGGCGTGATCTTGATCCATGTCTGCTTGGTCAGGACAGTCAGTGACCGATGGAGTTGACGGAGAAGGCCTATTCTCGCGGTTGACCAGGCGAAAACAATTGCCTCTCTTATGTAGGCTGGCTGCTGGCTGATGGGCGTCAGGTAGCCAGTGAGGGCAAGTGACCCTGCACGAGTACTGCTCTATTGTTAGACAGGATTCTTGTTTAGTTCTCATGCTCTCTAACAGCGCGGCGGGAAACGACGCTGGCAACAATGGCAGATCAAGGTTTAACATACTCGAGAATATTCAGCACCATGAACAGTTCTTTCTTGGTCGACTGGGGCATGTACATGGCAAAGATCCTCCGCAGCTCCTCCTTGAAGGCTGGATTTGATGATGCATTGTCGGCGAGATATTCTTTGACAGCTGTTTCCGCACTGGGATCGTCCTCGGGCGTGAGAGCTCTGAGTGCGCTGACTGCTGTCGAGTACTCATTGTCTGCGACGGCGATCTCTACACGTGCGTTTGCGACCGATACGGGTTTAATAGAAGGTATCACGGCGTCCGCGATGGCCAAGAGTGTCTTCCATTGGGCGGCTGTCAGTGGATCCTCGGAGGGCAGTGGTGGCAAAGGGGTCGCTTTTGGCGACACGGCTTGAGTCGGCAGAGACATGTCGAACAACACCGGCTCAGCGATGGAATAGTAATTCAGTGAGGCTGTTGTATTGATAGCGACCCACACGAGATGCAGGGGCGGTTGTCTAATATCCGTCCCCAGTTTACCCCAGATGTCTTCCCCGCGTACGGCGTGGCGGCGTGGTCGCTCGTCCAAGGTGTCCGAGATACATGTGAGTGCCGAGGCTTCATCTGACTTGGCGCGACGTGAAAAGGAGCCTCAGCCACTCGGGCGCCACACAGGTGAAGATGATGCCGATAATCTGCCGTGGGGCAGCAGCCACAGTGTTTTGCCACCCTGGTAGGTTAGCGTCGGCTGGTCGGTCAATGCATTCTGTCGAGATAGCTCGACGTTGATTGGCTGAGGGTGGGGTGCTGGAGTTGGGCAGAATGACTCCAAATTACTTCCATGATCAGGTGGGTGCCCGCGTCGAGCTGAGCTGCACTGCACCTGCGATGGCGACTGCTGGATCCTGGCGAAGTCTCTTGTGAGCGATGATCAGTCGTACGTTGCAGAATATAAAAATCTAAACCGCGTCGCATTGCAGCTGGAATGCGAATTTAGCCTCGCCGACGGCGTAATGTGGGCATTGACTGTGCCCCTCCAGTTTCGAGCGAGGGTAATCAGCGCGGCTCACCTGCCATGCTCATGCCCTGCCTCGTAACCAAGACGACCGTGAACGTCGGTTGTGCCTTGAGCGATGAACATGTTGCTACATCATAATGGATCGCAAGATTGGCGCTTGACGAAAGCAGGACATGTTCATCGCGATGCGGAGAGAGGCATCGGAGAAGCAGTGCGCGCGAAGTTCATCACGAACTAGGGTACTGATAAGGAAACGGGCTAACGATAGTGGGGCCCGCCGTTGAAAGTAGCAGCGAGACAACAGCGTCGCGCGACACGGCATGGGAGCACAGGGGCGTTGCTGTTGGGCTGAGCCGAAAGAGGCGTTTGCGGAGAATACATTGGTGCAGGTGTGGCATGCTTTCGCATTGTGTCGTGAGGCAGCATGGCGAGGCGGAGGTGGGCGACGTTTCGTTGACACGAAAAAATGATAGATGGTCGCTCGCCGGTCTCATGCCGACGGCGCCAAGGAGCCGGGGTCTGCGTAGTTGGCCTTTCGGACTATCGCCTTGAGCCGCCGTTGTTGGTAAGGTGGTCTACAGCGCGCTGGGTCTAAATGAATACTACTGCCCTCTGTCCAAGAGCCTCTCCCCAGATATTCCTCCGCAACCTCACGCAACACCTGCTGCTCGACTCGCACCCTCTCCCACGCTCACAGCCGATGCGCCGTTGAGTTCGCACCTCACCTGCACTCGCATCTGTAGGCCCCGGCGTTCGTAGCACCGCTGTTATCGCTCGCGGTGCCTCTTGGACCAATCGACGCCGACGTTTATACCAACGCAAGAGCCGCATATCTCTCTCGCCAGGGTACATCGTTGCACCGCCGTATTGGCCTGATTGCTTGCCGGTCCCGAATTGGGCTTTTGCTGCACCTGCCTGCCTGAGACGATAGAGCCATTCGTTCGCACACGGCCCTCAGGAATCCAGCACCCTCACCGCCGTTCCGTCCTTATCACAGTGAACGTACCGCGCACAGCACTACAGCACTCGGCTGCCATAGACGTCCGTCTGCGCATCTTGTTTTCGTCCTCGACTTCGACCCCAACTCTGACCTCGACGGCAACCCGCCCCGCCATGGCAACCCAGTTCTCCACAGCGACTGCTATTCCACAGCACGCGACCTACCAGCACCACGCATATCGCAAGTCGACCCAGTACTCGCCAAACGGTTCGACTGTCAACACGCCCATGAACGTCTCGCCCACCTCTCCGCGCACAACGTCGGCACTGCCTCTGCAGCGACACCAGGGCATATACCAGCCACGCACAGCCATCGGCATCCCCGCAGCCCTGCGAAAGACGGAGAAGCCCAGCAGCAAGTCACCCCCCCAGCTTGACTCCGGCATCGGCTCTCCAAACAGCGGCTGGCAGGTCAATGGCGGCCTGCAGCGTACTGGCACCGACGAGAGTGCCGCCCCCAGCTCTCGAGTCGGCAACGAGGACATGCTCAGCATCTACAACCAAGAACCACTGTCGCCAACCTCCGGCCCCATCACCCGCAACCACTGGCAGGTATGTTGTTCCTCTTTTCCCTCCAATCTCTATGCCGCTATTAGCCTTGCCCATCTTTTATTTGTCGCGTGCTCGGTTCCGCATTGGCGCCTGCTCTTACGTACATACGTGAGAGTGGATCCTTTTAGCGTGGCCTAGGTCTGGCCTCCCGCTGTATGCGCAGCCGAGCGTCTCGCCTCGATGCATCTCAACACGAACATCAATGCACCCTCGAGGCGCCATCACCAACGCCGATGACGCGCTGCGGTGGCTGCTGAGGTCAACGCAAGATTTCCATGTTGACATCTCGGCAAAGCTTTTGCTTGCCGGGCTGCTCGCTCCATTGTACCACCTCTTCTTTCGCTCCCCACGCTAGTGGCATTACCCGATGCAGGGTAAAGCCAGGTCTCCATTATTGTCTCCGGGTCCATGCTCTTAAAAGTTCCAGACCAACCGTACTGACGAACCTATTCAGGCCGATGGCTCCACTCCAGTATGCTCGGCATCCTCATGCCAGGAACCTTTCGGCTTTTTCCAGCGCCGCCACCACTGCAGAAAGTGCGGTGGCATCTTCTGCTGGCAGCACTCGTCCAAGCAAGTCCGTCTCGATGAGTTAGCCCGGTTCCACCCCGATGGAGTCTTGCACCGCGCATGTGACCGTTGCCACGGCTCTTTCCGCGAATGGGAACATCTGCGTTCGAGCCGTACCAACAGCGAGAGCTCCGAGAATAGTGCAGCGGCTATTGAAATCGAGGCACCCGCTCCGGCAAAGCGTCCAGAGAACCATCGTGTCGGCAGCATTGCTCAAAGCTTCCAGGGTGCCTGGAACTGGAGCACTTTCTGAGCTCATCTTCGTTCTTCGACTGGACTGGACATTTATTGCCCATCCTCTCGGCACTCTCTTGACTCTGATGGACGACGACTCCATATTTTATAGATCTTCGGAAGTTCATGCTCTTCTGGAGCTGGCCACTTCCATTTCCTTGACAGCTTCCCTGGTTGAAGCATCGATACACCTGCATACATCGGCGTCCTGCATCATCGATTCGGTGGCCCTCTGCATCCAAATGCAATTAGCGTTTCCTTCTGCCTCGTAGGCACCTAGACCGGCTTCGTCCTGTTGACGAAAGCTGTTACGGCCGTGGACATAACTCTTTTAATGAACGTCGTTGTCGAGCCTATTTCCAGTCAGGCTCCGCGACAGCTGGGGAGGAACAAGCGTCGGCACAATTGACATGGCGACCATGTTTATGTTATTTGTTTGTCATGACTCATTTGAGTCCCGGAATCATGTGTCGATTTGAGGCCACGGCTTCCACGACGTCGGATCTGGAGTTCGGTGTTGCGGCCGTGAAGGCCGGACAGCTGTTTAATGCGAGTAATGCTAACTGCAAATGAATGTCAGAATGATTGATCAGACGAGGGAGTGTTGTAAATAAGTGACGAACAATCTGCTCACCGCACCTTGATGGCGTGATATGACCTTATGCAGATGTTGTGAAAGGTGGTCTGGCAGCCTAGTCAATACTGCAGATCAAGGTACTGAGCCTCATATCAGAAGCGTTGAAGGGAGGAGAAGGAAGGCAAAAGACACGGAAATCCCTGTTGAGTAATAGAAAAAGCAGGTAAGAACCAGCACACAACATGTATGACGATCACCTCACTACCAGAGATTGATGGTGTAACACTGCCCAGGTGATAGACCCAGTCTTCGCGGTGCTGGCGCGCTCCGATTGGCCAGCCTTGCCAGGAACCAGGATGGCGTTTTTTTGGTTGCAATCACGACCAAGAACGTCCACTTCTTTGACACATTGATTGAGAGTCGCACCACCTGGACCTAGCTCTCCACAAAAAGTAGGCTCAGACATACCTGTGAGCGCAAGGTGTTACGATCCAGAGCGTCTCGAGTTGCTTTCGTCATACGTCCCCTCCGTCTACCAGCTGTCGGGGGCGCACTCGCCCCCGCGAAGATATTGCGCACCATGGCGACGGCAACGAGTGAAACGCAAGGGAGGACGAAACTGCATGGTCGCGCATTCTACGAGAGCATCGGGAGTCCGAAACTCGTCCTTGCGCCCATGGTCGAACAGTCAGAGTTCGTACGTTTTCCTACAGCCCCACCTCGTCTGATGCGTGTTAGATGGAGTCCAGAAAGCTGATATATGGTTAATTATGCAGGCATGGCGCTTGCTCTCGCGCTCCTTCTTGCCGCCCGACCAGCAGAAATCCCTACTAGCGTACACGCCCATGTTCCACTCGAAAATGTTCGGCGAGAAGAGTAATTACCGGGATGCGCATTTCCAGCCGCTCAAGTCGGGGGCTGCGTCGCCGCCGGATGCATATCATGTGTCGCAGGTCGAGGATGGGGATAGACATCTCGATGGAAACCCGATGTTTGATAGGCCGCTCATGGTGCAGTTTTGCTCGAATGATCCGGACGATTTTCTCAGGGCGGCGAAACATGTTGCGCCGTTTTGTGATGCGGTGGATCTGAATCTGGGGTGTCCGCAGGGTATCGCGAAGAGGGGAAAATACGGAGCGTTTCTGCAGGAGGACCAAGGCCTGATTGCGAGGATGATCAGCAAGCTGCACAAGGAGCTGGAGGTGCCTGTTACCGCGAAAATGCGGGTTCTCGAGACGAAGGAGAAGACGCTGGAATATGCAAAGACTATCCTGGATGCGGGCGCGAGTATCATCACTGTGCATGGCCGGCGGAGAGAACAGAAGGGACACAATACGGGTCTTGCGGATTGGCAAATGATACGTTATCTGAGGGAGAGTCTGCCAAAGGATACGGTCATATTCGCAAATGGAAACATTCTGCAACACGAGGATATTGCAGCATGTCTGGAAGCGACCGGCGCAGACGGTGTGATGAGCGCGGAAGGAAACCTCTACGATCCCACCATCTTCGCACCACCACCCCCAATAGGCCAAGAAGGACACGAATATTGGCGCGGCCGAAATGGAAAAGGTGGTTACCGTGTCGACGCCGTGATGCGCCGCTACATGGACATAATCCACAAGCACGCCCTCGGCCAACAACCACCCGTTCGAAAACCCCTCTGGATGCCCGGCGACCCCGAAGAGCCTCCGAAGCAAGAACAAACCCCCTCGGAAGAAGGCGAAGAAGAAGATGGCCCACCCAAGAAGAAGCAAAAGCGACTCTCCAAAGCCGAACAGAAAAAAGCCAAATCCTCGAATCCAAACCTCACAGCCATGCAAGCACACTTATTCCACATGCTCCGCCCCCTCGTCTCGGAGCACCACAACGTCCGCGACGCCCTCGCGCGCTCCCGAACAGGCGACATCGACGCCTTCGAAAACGTCCTCGTACTCGTCGAACAAGCCGTCAAACAAGGCATCCAAGCCTACGAATCCTCGCCACCCACCGACGCCCCCGAACCCCTGTCATCAACTGAGAACCTTGATCCCTACGAATCTTCACTGGCTACGGTAGCCCGCTGCAAACGCCCGTATTGGGTGTGTCAGCCGTATGTGCGGCCGCTGCCCAAGGAGGCGATTGAAAAGGGGAGTATGACAGTGAGCAAGAAGGAGAAGAAGAGGATGGAGGAGGAGGAGACGAAGGCGGTGGGGCTGGAGGTTGGGGGTAGGGTGGAGGGGAAGGATCAGAGCACCGGTGAGACGCTGGGGAAGGAGAATTTGCAGGCGAGTGAGAAGAGGGAAGAGAAGGGTGAGGGGGTTGTGGAGGAGCCGAGGGAGGGCGTGGTTTGTGGTTGAGAGGTCGAAGGTGATGGTGGTGGTGATATACCCAATGCATTGTGTGGCGTTAGAAAGTGAGGTTTGAGGTAATAACAAGTGAGTCCTGGGATATTGACAAGTGAATATTGTGGTATCGACAAGTAAGTGTAGCAGTCTTAGAGAGCCTGACCAGGTAATGTTTGCTACTGTCTCTCAGGCTAAAGGATCTACACCGACTCAATGAACGTCCTACGATCCATCATGAACGGCACAGGCTATTCTTTAGGACCTATGCAGGGCCGAAAGACAGCAATCGAATATGTCTACCATCTCGCCGACTATTTGAAAAATCGTAGCGTCACACTCGAACTTATGTGGGTCAAAGGACATAGCGGAAGCGAAGGCAACCGCCTTGCAGACCGAGCCGCAGAAAAAGCCGTCCGAGAAGGAATCGCCCTGTTGGACCCCGAAAACCCTGAGGGGATCGCCACTGAGACAGATGTACCTAGGTAGTGTGCTTGTGGGCTGTGCCTGAGACCCAACAATTTGACAGCTAGGGCGTGCCTTGTTGCATCGATATCACGGCAATATCCAGAGCACGTGACGAAAGTGGCCGAAACCTACGTTACGGCAACATCCGGATGGACCCTGATCCTTGGTGATACGTCATCGGTGCCGTCTCCCCCACATCTCACTCGCTGTCAGCACTCGATGGACCAGCCATGGCACAGGAAAGAGTAGCGATTGCCATGTTTCACCTTGTTGGAACCTATCTTTAGCTCGAGGCAAACACTCACCGTTTATGTCTGATGCATGGGGAGCGTGGTGGTAAGGAAGAGAATTTTGTCCAAGTCAACATATTTAGGCCTATTCGCGCTTGCACTGCGGCAGGATTTCACTTATTGCGCCATCCGCAAATGTCACTGCATCGTATCACGATCGCGATTTCTCCGCATGAGCCATACGCCCTCCTGAAACACTTATAAGCCCTCACCCCGCCATCGACTGCGCCAATTTCCTTGCACGACCCAACGACTCCCCGCACACTGTACCTTCACCATGACCAGCGTCGTCAAGGGTTTCGGCGTCTCGAGCGCCGACGCCAGCAATGGCAACAGCGGCACCGAGTTCCTGTGCATGCTCTCACCACCCAAGGAGAAGGTCGACGGGTACGACAACACGAAACCATGCAACGAGCAGACCATCAACGTCCCGCCATTATTCCGCGACGCCATGGCCGTGCGCGAGGAAGTCTACGGCGAGCAAGGCATTCCCCTCGAGGCCGAGTTCGACGAGGACGACGCCCGCAGCTGGCACTGGATCGCCTACGCCTCTGTAGCCTCGACATCCATGCCGCCCAAGTACCTGCGCTCCGACTCGCCCAACACACCCGCAGAAGACGCCCGCCGCGCCTCAGCCTCGGCCTCGCGCATGCCCGTCGCTACCATCCGCCTGATACCCCCACCCCATGGCCCGAACAAATATATCAACAGCACCAAGAATCCAGACAAGCACGCCGATGCCGATCCACCCAGCGACGAGGCGCACCCCTCCGAGCCCTACGTCAAGCTGGGCCGCCTCGCTACCCTCAAGCCCTACCGCGGAATGGGACTCGCCGGCCTCCTGATCAATGCCATAGCCGACTTTGCCAAACAGAACCCCGATGCAATCTACAAGCCCCCGTCGCCCAC
>Ga0265780_10004413_pt1 | contig 18113 bp, 14 predicted proteins | sample P1T30metagenome_FD_192432 | JGI IMG/M metagenome (GOLD analysis project Ga0265780, IMG submission 192432) | Plant litter microbial communities from East Loma Ridge, Irvine, California - P1 T30 | ecosystem: Environmental > Terrestrial > Plant litter > Unclassified | place: USA: California...
GGATCAATAGTAGCAATGATGGAGATTGCAGAATTCCGTTTGGAGGAGTGAAGCAGAGTGGGATTGGGAGGGAGTTGGGTGAGGAGGGTTTGAGGGCTTATTCTGTTGAGAAGGCTGTGCATGTCAATTTAGGGGCGTAGGAGACTTGTGTGAGCTGGAATGACACGGCAAGATGTCTCGGGGCGTTAAGAGAGATGACACAGTAGATTTGGGGTATAATGTACTGATGTATTGTGCAAATGTTCGGAACATTCATTACTTCCTTTCCATAAACAGAAAAGGATACCTACAGTGATGGCTCCAGACTCACAGTCATCCCCAACTCTACAACCTCGACCTCTCCCCCTCAACCTCAAGAGGCCCACTCCTCTCCAGAATCCACGCAATAACATCCCTCGCATACCGAACCTTGTCCTCCCCAACCTCAACATGCAACTGATGATACCACCCCTCATAAGCCCTCAACTCGCGATCCTCCGCCTGCACCCTCTCAAACATCCTCTTCGTAGCCTCAAAATCGCAAATCCCATCCGCAGTCCCGTGCCCAATCCACAGCCTCGTCTTACCACCCTCGCCCACCCCTTCCCCAATAACAACCTGCCCACCCTCCAACATCGCAGCCCGATCCAGCATCCCTGCCAGTCCCTCCAGCGTGCCGGTATCATGGCAAAGCTCGTCGGCTTCGACGCGTGCCGCGTGCGCAGGATCGCGCGACAGCAGGTTGAGGTCTAGCTTGTTCACCATCTGGAAGCGCGGCAGCAGTTTCCCCGCCAAGCGGCCCAGGACGACTGTGGATTTCCACGGCCTGGACTTGGGGTGCAGGGCGACGAAGGGGGATTCGGCGAGGAAGCCGCGGATCTGGCGGGTCGGGGGCGGTGCGAGGGCGGCGTAGAGCAGGACTTCGGCGCCGCCCATGCTGTGGCCCATGAGGAAGAGGGGGGCTGATGGGGAGGAGGAGGAGGAGGAGGAAGGTAGGCTCGCGAGGAACTGGGTGATGTCGTCGAGGACTTGGTCTGTGTTGCCTGTTAGGCCGCGGTGGCGTTTTTCGAGCACGGATTTGCCCCAGCCGCGCTGGTCGAAGGCGTAGACTGCTATACCGGCGTTGGCTAGGAGGCGGAAGAAGGGGTCGTAGTAGCCGATGTGTTCGGAGAAGCCGTGGACGAAGGCTAGGCGGGCTTTGGTGGGGGTGTCGGGGGATGGGAGGGTGGTTTTGGTGTAGAGTTTGTTGCCGTCGGGGAGGGTAAACCATCCCTCTTCAATGGTGGGTTCGGACATTTTTGCTGTTGTGAGAGTACGAATTCGGCTTGATGGAGTACGTGTAGTGGATTTTGCAACGGGAGGTTTTGTCTTTTGGAGTGATGTGATGGATCGAGACTGGAGGTGGTGAGTGAAAGCGAAGACAGCGTTTGTCGACCTGAGGAGCCTTGTCTTGGGAGTCAAAGTGTCAGGACTGATCACAGAATTTCTTCCAAGACGGTTTACGATTGAGCGTGACGCCGAACAAAAAGACGAGTGCAACATATATGTACAGTAAGACTCGCAGAAGGCATCGCCCATCCACTATGCAAGAGATGAGGTCAGCCGGGTCAGCCCGAACCGCGGCTCAATTCGCAAGAGCGATGGGTTGAAGGAAGGCACCACAATCGACCGCCTGTATACCTCACACGCGCTGTGCATTCACGGGTTTAGCATTACCACGAAATTATATAGATTATTCTAATACTGCCAACGATGAAACCACGATAGTATAGTGGAATGGTAACCGCCAGAATCAAGAAGCAGACCGACCACAAGCGGACTTTACACATTGACGACAACACATGATCCACGATACATGGAGAAGCGTAACGAAGCAAATCAGGCATTGCAGTGACATCGTTGAGCGTGGTTTCGTTTCAGTTCGTATTTACAATCTTCTCGCCGAGGAGGGATAAAGCAGGATGTCATTCCCGCAGTCGCATCAGTAGGTTGCCCCGTACAGGGTAGTCTGCCTCTTGAGGTAGATTATCTGCAGGTGACGGGCGTGTTATGGATAGCCGCAGGCCATGATGGGTGCTTGTCACTAAGCATAGTGAGCAACAATAGTTTCCCGTGCTCGCGCCTGGCCGTAGGTAGTAGATGGGACGGGGCAGAGGCAAGAAGCAAGAAGCAAGTACTCGCCCCCAAGTTGGCACCTCGTTGCACGTCGGAGGGAAGCTAGCGCCAGACATTGTGGCGACATGGAAACAGACTTGATCCTCTCACGGCGCTGCTCGTCACGAGGCGCTGATTGCCTCGCTGTCACTCCCATGTCCCAAGTCCCATGATATCGATTGAAGGGTTTTTTTTTTCGATCAACACAATCATCCCTCCCTTCAACTAGGCCCCTCATACTTCTGCATCGGATTTGAAGTAGGGTAACCCCTCATCATCGACCCCGACGGCAGCTCATGCTGATACATCGGCATCGGCGCCGAAGAGACAGGCGGGATCCCCTCCGAGTACCCCATACCCGAGCTAACAGGCGGGTACTGGCTCTCCTGAGGGAACCCTACCATGCTAGCGGTAGCAGAGCTCACAGGAGGGCTGCCAAAAGGCGTGCTGTCGGTGCTGCTGTGGGCGTGGCCCTGGCTCGCGCTGTCGTAAAAGTCCTCCATGCCCAGGCGCGAAGGCGGGCCCATGTTGAGGCCCATGGAGAAGCCGTGGGTCGGCATTTGCGGCATTGCTTCGTTGACTTTGGAGATGAGGAGGGGCATGTAGCGTTGCTGGCCGCCGCGGAGGCTCGAGATTAGGCTCATGAGTTGGTTCAAGTAGTCGCGGGGTCCGTATTCAAAGGTGTGCTGCTCGTAAGGGACGCATGACATGACGTCTGTGAGGGTGCAGGCGACGTCGAACAGCTTCTCGATGAGACCGATGCCATGGACCTCCATCGATTTCTGCGAGAAGCCACTGGTCGCTGCGACGAGGTCGCGCGAGATTTCGATGGGGTATCGGAAGCTCATGGCGTTCTCGTTGGCGACGGATGACAGGTAGCCGTGGCTGATGGACAGCTGCCACACCATGGTTCGCAACCATTGTTGTGAGGTGCGCAGATCCACTGCCTGGCTTTCTGTGCTTTGGATGTAGATTGGTAGCGCTTCTGAGAGCTGTTGTTGCAAACGAGCGAGGAAATCTGTTGTGCAGCCCGTCCTAGCCTTGTTCCAGAGACCGACGAATGTGTCATCAAATGGTCTGAAGAGGTTGACCAGATGGATGAATCCACTCAGCTCGACAGTCTCAGACGGGTCTTCGTCCAGACGAGGCGGGTTGATGGTGGACTGCAATGTCAAAGGACGGTGTTGCTGCAGAGCGTACGCCCGCTCAGTGACGAACAGGAGCCAATACAGACGTCGCTTGCGCGACTCCTCGATGACGTCTCCGCTCAAGGTGTAGTGGGACTCGTCGTGCATGCCCATGATCTGCGCCAGGGTCGTGGCTTCTCTCAGGTGGAACCAAGCGGTGTTGTGCTTGTCGAGGCAAAAGTTGCTTCCGAAGAGGAAGAACGAGGTGATGACTGTCCAGATCGTCGGGGTCTCAACATAGTCGTATCCTTTGCGCACTCGAAGCGTTTCCTGGAGTAATAGCTGCCCAAGCTCTATACTGGGCTGTGGTTGGACTTCCAGATCCTGGAAGGCTCCCTGTGGCAGGTTCATATTGGGCTGAATCATCATGTACGCACAGAGCGACACGACAAGACAGTAGGCCTCGACGCTCTGCTCCATCTGTCCGATGGTCTCACCGACCTTTTGTCGATGAAGGATTGGCTGTGTGGGATATATGTTGGCGAAGAAGAAGTCGACGCATGCGGTAATCATTTCCATGGACAAGAGGCCAGCTTTCCTGAGGTATGCCGGCGAGTGAGGTGCTTCCTCGAAGCCATGCTGCTGAGCGGCAGCAAGCTGGGACTGGCGTTGGGTTTCCCGGAGTTCAGAGATGACTTTGGCCCGGCTTCCCTTGGGACCCTTCTTCTGAGGGATGGCGTTGTATGTACATGTCAGGCCGGCGGAAGTACAGTTCTTGCACGGCCGTGATCCGTCGCCAATGCACTTGACCTTTCGTCGGTGGCAGGCGTCGCAGGCCCGCTTGACGATGGGCGGCGTGGTTGATGATGACGACTCGGGCATGTTGGTTGGTGAGCAGCGAATGCCTCTAGGAGAGGGAACCTCGAGAGGTCCCGACGACAAGTTGGACAACAACATTTTTGCCATGCGGTCCTGGACCGGCGAGGATGCAGTCCGTGCGGGATGCGATGCAATGCAGACGCAAAGTGATTTGCGCTACGTCAGGCCCGGCGTCAGTTCGATGTCGTGAGCAGGGGCTAGAAGCAGCAGCGAAGAAGGCTGTTGATCGGGTGAAGAGAGGAGGCAAGATAGCGAGTCGGTGTGTCAGAATGTCATCTGCGAGGTTGAGGCAGATACAGACTTTGGGAGCGTGGCGCGCGGCGGCAGCGTTGAGCGATAGCAATAGTAAGAGAGGTTAGTAAGAAAGGTTTACGATTAGTGCAGGCAGAAGAGAAACGTGGGAGTCAGAGGCGCCAGATGGGACGGCAGACAAGGCGTGAAGCTCACTCGGAGACTCGCTCGATCGCCTGCTACTCGCTCCCAACGGACAGGCCCACCTTTGGGATGTGAATGGAAACAGATGTTGCAAGTTGCGTGCGCATCTCGTTGGGGCTGGCAGTGCGTGCTGGGAGAGTGGTGCATGCGCAGCGCAACCGGCCATGACGAACAACACAAGCCAGTAGGAGGCGCAAGCGTACGGCTAGAGGCAGCCAGCACACTCTATTTTTCTGTTGGCCGACGCTTGTGCAGCGACTTGGTGAGGGAAAACCAGGGTTTTCAGCCCTACGGACTCCTTAGCGCATTTTCTCATCGGTCCGACTTCGACGCTAGAAGCACGCCAGCCGTCAGATCGAAGCTTGCTAGAGCCGATAGAGCATTTGCTGCCGGCATCGTCGGGGAGCTGTATCCGATCATGTGATGCCCGCTGTCTTCATGGACTGCAAGGCGTCAGACCGACCCGGCCTCTCTGCCTCAGCGGCTTGCCTTTATGCATCCAAGACTCCGGTCGAGAGCCTAGCTTCTGCAAGCCTGAAGTGACAGGGGGATTGTACCCGGGCTGCAGAGTAGGAAGTGTGCCGACCACGTTGTTGAAACATGGCAAGCAGAGCATTGCGGTAACAGTACCGTAAAGTAGAAAAGGTCCGCGGAGTGAGTCCCAAGCAGAGAAAGCCATGGCCTTCCGAAGAATCTCATAACGTGATGATCGAGCGGTTTTCGATTCCAGTGAGTCCCAGCGCGTCTCACCCAGGGCGATGGGTTGATTGCGGCTTTGGGATTTCGAACGGTCGGCTGCGTGGTCTTGTTTGAGCTCAGGCTCCTCTGTTCAGCTCAGCTCAGCGAGACCGAGCGGAACCGACAGACATATGCCATCCTTGATGAGATACACCTGGCACTGATCGCTTCGCGGGCCACCGCCTCACCCGCCCATCATCCTTGAATGGCGGCTTGGTCTGCATTGGCGAGTTTCGATCGCTTTGCGGGACCCCATCTCTCCTTCCTCCTTGGGATTTCGAACGGCCGAGCGTGGTGGTGTCGTCTTGTGGTGTGACGAATCGAGCTCAGCTGCTTCACCTAGCAAAAACCCCGAGCAGCACCGAAGTCCGGCAATGCTCCGAAAGCGAGAAAATCCAACGGGCCGTAGCTGAGCCGTGCCGTAAGCGGAAGTCTGAGAGTGGTGGCGTGGTGAGAAGTAAAAGTCGTCGATGTAAAGGTGTAAAGAGAAGCAAGCAAGGAATCGGAAAAGTCTCAAACCTTGAGGAGAGTGCGCGGCGAGAATCAACTTATACTCGCCGTGTGACGGGTAAAGGAGGCCAGGTCCAGGTTACGGCTGTTTTCGCTGGTTAATAGGCCGAGGCGGCGTGGAGGAGCATCGGGACTGTAGCACCACATGGAAGCGACATTCCCCAGAAACGAGTCAGCCTCTTCGGCAGTAGTCGGGTTGCTGGTCTGGACCTATTGGCTGGTGATGATTCTGGACACCGCGGAAGAGGTGCACAGTGGCCCTTCTTTTATTGAAGGTGGTAGGTCTCGTATGTACGTTGCAGGTCGTTATGTCATTTAGAAGACGTGTCTGACGCAAGAAGGCAAACAAAAGCAAGCAAAGAAGCTCAGAACTTCGAAACCACCGAACACTCACTAGCTATCCTCCCACTGCTACTATGTACTACAAAAAAAAAACCATCGCCATCCCTACACGGCAACCGACCACGGCTTTTGCAATGACATACTACCAGTCCATAATCGGCCCGGTATACAGGATCCCCAGCATCTTTTCTCCAATTCTCCATTTCCATCGTCATTCTCGTCGGGCTATTTCTCCGTCCTCCACAAAGTCCACACGCCTCTCTCCGCGTCTGCCAAGTGCACACACCCTCTGAGTGCTCCTAGGCTCCGAGTTGACATATGTGTTACCTCAAAGAAACTGGGCTGCCCTTCCTCAGCCGGCACTCTAGGAGGTTGTGATAGGGTTCTCGTCGGCTTGCAGAATGCCCTCCTTGACGAGCTCATCCGGTTTTGGCCGATTCTGGAGTTGCTTCTCCAGGCTGTCGGCCCGCATATGCTTCTCGAGGTCTTTCTGGTGGCCTTGAAGGGATGGTGCGGCAGTGCTGTCGGGGAGGATGTTGCCTGTGAGGTTGCGAGGGTTTCGGTCAGCGGAACGCCTTGGCAAATGACGATTGAAAGTGCTTGTGAGTGCTTATTGACTGAACGTCTTGCGGATGTTGGTATGGTCGATCGCTTCGCAAAGAACGATACAACCTCAAACAAAGTGTGGGCGTTGCGAGTCACTCGAACCCAGATAAAGGGCGAAATGATGGCAAAAACCAAATCAGATGAATGAGGAAATGAGGAAATGAACGAAAGGAAGCAGAACTCACGATCAACTAACTCCCCCCTCTCAGGCCTCTTCCCCAACCCCTTCTTCAAATTGTCCGTCGCCCGCTGCCGCTCAAGCTCAAGCGCCTTAGCCTGCAGAGACGGCGCGGCGTTGGTGTCGAGCAAGATGTGGCGGTTCTTGAGATCCTGCTCCTCCGGGCGGGTCTGCAAGTGTTTCTCCAGGCTGTTGCGGCGGTCGGCGGGGGAGATTGGGGAGATGTCGATTCCGGCGTTTTCGGTGGTGAGGGTAGGTGGTTGTTGGGCGGACATGATGGCGCGGTGGGCGGGTTGCTTTTCTTCTTCTTGGTCTTAGTCTTTCTCTGGGTTGGAAGGGAGTGGTTGTGGACTTGATTGGTGGTGGGAGGAGAGGCACAGTAAGTGAGGTGTGTGTCTGTTGATTCCGCCTGTTTGTTCTTACTTGATGTATGGAAATCCAGACAACAGAAGAGATGGGTGAAGTCAGATGCCAGGTAAGAGCTTTCCAAGGCAAGCGGTGAGGAAAGGTCGCGGCTGCTGGTTTTAGCTCGAGGTAGCTACAGTAGGTAGGATGTGCGTGGCCAAAACAGCCTGAGGTCGATAATCAAGGTTGTAAGCAACAAGAGCGTCTCGCGAACAGGCCCATGTACTGCGTGAAACGGCGCAAGTGAGAGAATCGCGGATGCTGCTTTGCGAACCTGGTCTGTTGGAACAAAGCCCCCGCCAACAGCACAGGTGACGCGTTTCCGTTCGCATCGAGACTTGACATGCAGCCTTTGATTGGAGGTTGGATATGCACATCACTTGCCTTCTTTGCGGTGTACAGGTACGAAACAAACTCCATGCGAGAGACCCTTGCATGAAGCTCGTGGGGGTGGGGAAAGTGGGGATTCTTGCGCGAGAGCTTGCGTGAGAGCTCAAGCTCAGCTGGAGTGGCTTGGAGCTCTCGGAGCTGTATGTGAACGATGTGTCTGTCTAACACACACCGCTCAGTGTGGCCGTGAAGAGATGCAAGATAAACTGTATGACTACAGAGCAGAGTGCTGTAACTTTGGCGAGCATGGTCAACCGTCTATGGTCAACATCGGGTTTCAGAACAATGGAGTGCAGACTCTTGGATTGACCTTGATGGCTCTTTCAACATTGCCTCACACATCTACACCACTCGAGTACGAGTACTTGAAAAATTAAATGGAACCAGTCTGAGGTACTAGGTAATGGTTCAAATTCGACACACTGGCATTACGCATTAAGTGCCTATAGAATTTACAAACTTCGCAGTCGCGCACTCGATGAAGAGAGGCGAGAGTCGGCATCTCGCTCGAAAGGTATCGTGCTAATCGTAGAATGGAAGAGAATGCTTTCGAGTCGGCCATAGCAAGCCATGACTTGTCCTTCAACATTTCTTCCCCTCAATATCATTCTGTTCGGATGGAACTACGTCTTCAAGTACGCCTGAAAGCGTATGAAGTCGTCAATTGTCGTCAGGGGCGATGCATTTAGGCACCCTCGTCGTCGTCACCGACGCGGATGGCACCCTGTTGGCCGAGACCCTCGCTCCAGAAGCCACCGAGGTCAACGTTGGTCTCGGGGAGCTTGGAGTGGGTGAACAGGAGCCAGGCACCGAAGATAGGCTTGGCGAGGATGTCAAGGACGGCGTAGGCAATGATCTCCTGGTCGACGTTCATGATGCGGGAACCATCGGCGATACCCCAGACACTGGAGAAATGTTAGTCTCTTGAATTGGTGTTGGCGAGTTGTTCTGATTCAACTTACATAGGGTAAACGGTCCAGATGATGAGGGTGAAGCCACCAATGGCACCGAAGAACTGGGCGACCTTGCCACCCTTGGCCTGGGCGAAGTTGCGGCCGTGGTAGACGAGCTGCCAGATGACAACGAGGTAGGCAATGCAGGCAATGGTGTACCAGCCCCACTTCTGGGCGGTCTGCTCAGAGCCGAAGGAAGCGAACAGGCCGGTGAGGACCATGATGATGTCGGCAACAAGAGCGATCAGGATGTTGGCACCGGGAAGGCCAGCGAGCAGGGCCAAGTCGAGGAGAAGGAGAGGGGTGGTGACGGTCCAGTCAACGTAACGGGCCCAGTAGACTTGGCGGTAGATGTCGTGCTGGGTGGACGGGACATGCTTGTGGTGCTGCTCCTCGGTGGTGTGGTGGTAGCCAATGCCGTGGCCGCTGGCCATGGCGAAGTAGGAGAGAGCGGCGAAGGTGACGATGAAGGTGGTCAGGACGTGATACAGACGCTTGGACTGTGGTGTGTTAGTGGAGATTCGAGGTGGTTTGATGGTTTGCTGTCCATACCTGCGGGACGTTCCAGGACATGCCGGTGAAGACGACCATGGAGATGGTCATGACAACGCAGACAACCCTATGAAGCGTGTTAGGATGATGAAATTCGTGGTTCTCGATGGAGCTGCAGGCGGCTGAGCTGCCCGTGGTGGTTCTCAATGGCGTGCGTTGCCCGAGCTCGGAAGCTGTTGGCAAGAATCGCGCGTTCATCGAGTTGACCACCCGCGAGCATTGTTCAATCGAATTGCTGCACCTCTTTCAAGACGTACCAGAGGGTCCTGTTGCCGGCGTCGGTGGCGACCTCATACTCGGGGAGCGAGGGCACGACGGTGGGCAGAGGAGCGACGGAGCTGGAAGCCAGCAGGCCAGAGGTGGCCGTGGCGAAGGCCTGCACAGGGTCGACAATCATGGTGAAGGTAGCGTAGTGTGATGGCTAGCTACTTGGGAGGAGGTGGATGGTTGATGGAGAAAGGTACAAAGGTTGGAGAGGAAAGGGAAGAGAGGTAGGTATAGAAGAGTGGACGACGGGATTGAGCACTGGCGCCTGGAGAGAGCGGGCGGGGGTGTTGCGCTGCGCAGTTGGGAGTTGCATCACACATCACGATCGCAGGGAAGGCAGGATCGCCTGGTGGCTAAGCGCGAGCATGGGCATGGCACGATCAGCGTGTGTGACCTTGATACTTGGCCCAGCACCGCCAAAGCCAGATGCATCTCTCGACCATTCTCACACAAGCCCCCAGCGAAACAGCTTCGTTCATGCAGGCTCGTGCTCAAGCTAAGCTCTCCCCGCAAACAACCTAACCTACTTAGCCACTCCGCGAGCCGACGAGGTTGGAAGTTGGAGGTGAGATCACAGGGAAGACACGACGATCTGCCCGTCTGTCCATCGAGACATGTCCATCCGTCTACCGCACGTACCTCAGTACCTCGATCAATGCCCATATACTGTTGTCGCTGCTACACAAAAGACCATGGCAGAGCTAGAGACAATGCCATCCCCATGGAAGCCGCGAAACATTCAACAAGCCAAAAACACGCCCCGATGATGCATGCACTCGTCATACAAGCTCACCCGGCGCAACGAGAAACAAGGAAGAACTGGACTTTTCGCTTGTCGCCTGCCGTTAGCCGCCACAGACCGCGATTCGCGACAAGCATGCATTATTTGACAACGCGACCATGCTGGTCCACAGGTGACTTGTGACTTTCCCCTCTTCAAACAATCCGCCAGGCACGCCTATGCCCTGACATCTTCCGTGGCGATTGGGCGATGCGACATGCTCGATGCGATTACTATCTTAATACTACTTCTGCACGCTTGCCCGCGGCGGCGCAAGCGGTATATATTGCATACGAATATATGGCGCTGCGCCCTTTTTTCGCTTGTTGGTCAAGACCTCGTGATGCTGGTGGAGTTGTGCTGATGATGGTGCTGCTGCTGCTACTACTGCATGGTTAAACAACTAGAATCCTGAGTGACGAATGTGCTGGCAACATCGATCAATGCTGTCCTGTCCATCACGCCGTCAATCATCCCGTTGGTGTTGCTACTGTCGAGTCTGTCATACTCGAAGTGTTACCCAGACAGATGAACGCCCCGACCGGCATGGCTTAGAGTATCGCGATCTAGCGTGTTGCATGCATGCAACCTATCATCACACCACAACAACAACGAGCCTTGGCTACACATGTACATCGAGGTACTCTGTCAACACGCCGTCCAGCTTTGATGTTGGGGAACTGCGTACAAGGCGTGCCGTTCTTGGTGTCGAAGACATTGATCCCAGCGACTGATACAGCTCACAATCTCTTCAGACCATCGACAACATCAAACACCATTCTTCACCCAGTAGTCAGCAACAAAGTGCTCGCCTTACGTCGTCTTCTGGTATGAACATCACTACCGCTCGAACGGCCACTTTTGGTCGTCTGCTTTACTTATATTCCGGATGCCTGCAGAGATCTTGAGATTTCATCTGTCAGGAGGATTCATGCTTATGCATACCACAAGTGTATTCCCACATCGCCCTACCCACACATCGGATATCAGAAGTCTCCGGAATCCGCCAACTCTTTGTAACAATTACAAAGCGGCAGGAGCGCAGAAAGAGAGTTCCAGATCGGAGAGAATAATCGCTGGGCGCTAACGGAATCCTATCGCACGGCCCACGATGAATTCTCGCCGCCATTACGCAGTTTCGCTCCGGCACATCCGGTGTCTGCCATCGCAATCCCAACTTACCGGACGTGAGGCAGAGTCAAAAAAGATGCCGGTGCGTAGAAACACCGATTCTAGTGCTATGATGGACTTGGTGATCGAGTCGTGCCTGCCACGGGCCTAGGCTTTCACACCGTCAGCAATTGCCCAAGGGACAATCGAGGTAAGATTGTGTAGTACTGATAGAAATCCCTTCAAACAACATCACTGTCATCGCCCAAAGCATCCACGCGCTTCGAACCCTCCCAGGACAAGGCCTGGTCTGTCCTCATGGCCCATCATACTCAGATCCAGCAAGATGGACGCTTCACGGTTGACTTCTCGCGGCTGCACGACCACTACCACATGGTCCAGTCCAGCATCGAGCGTACCGTCAAGACCAAACGCACCAAACTCACATTCGGCACCCATTCGCAGAAATGCGACCGACTCCAACCCTTCGCTGGCGTGCCGCGCATGAACGTCGCAATCCTCATTACGGGTTCGCGTGGCGATGTCCAACCATTCATTGCCTTGGGAAAGAAACTGCTGGAGTACGGCCACCGCGTGCGCATCGGCACCCATGGCAATTTCCGCGAGCTCGTACGGGAGAACGGTCTTGAATTCTACTCGATCGGTGGCGATCCGGAGCTCCTAATGGCCTACATGGTGAAGGTGAATATACTCTCCTACTTATATTCAAAAAGTCATTGTCCTACATAGGAATGACCGTTCGCAGTACTCACACTGCAAACAGTGAGGTGTGAAAGAGGTGTGAAGAGTCTGACATTCCAACAGAACCCAGGCGTTCTGCCTAGTATCGAATCCGTCAAAGCCGGCGATGTAGCAGCGCGCCGAGCAGAACTCGAGGCAATGTTCCAGGGGACATGGCGAGCTTGCACAGAGGCCTGCGACGAACACGACGTAGAGAACGGAGTCGACCCTCAGCAAGCGCGACCTTTTGTCGCCGATGCCATAATTTCCAACCCGCCAACGTATGCTAGTCTTCACATCGCCGAGAGATTGGCGATCCCTTTGCATTACATGTTCACTATGCCTTGGTCGCCCACGACAGCTTTCCCGCATCCGCTGGCACAAATGGACTCGAGTCGGACTGATGCCGGCAGGAGGAATTACCTATCATATACACAGATCGAAGTACTCACCTGGCTCGGCCTAACAGACATCATCAATCGCTTTCGAAGGCGAACGCTGCTTCTGGAACCGATTGATCCAACATGGGGTACCAACCTGGTAGAACGCCTCAAAGTCCCGTACACGTATTGCTGGAGTCCTTCTTTGATCCCCAAACCGGCAGATTGGGGAGCACACATCGGCGTCAGCGGCTTCTTCTTCTTGCCCAAAGCAACAGACTACAAACCCGATCCTAAACTTCAAGCTTTCCTAGATGCCGGAGAGCCACCGGTCTACATCGGCTTCGGCTCGATAGTAATCGACGACCCTGACGGTTTCACGAAGCTCATTCTGGAAGCTGTACAGAAAGCCGGCGTGCGTGCCCTCGTCTCTAAAGGGTGGTCAAATGTTGGAGGTTCCGACGTTCCCGACAACGTCTTCCTCCTTGGAAACGTCCCTCACGACTGGCTGTTCCGGCATGTATCCGCAGTCGTCCACCACGGCGGGGCAGGAACGTGCGCCATTGGCCTCGCGCTTGGAAAACCAACGGTGATAGTACCTTTCTTCGGCGATCAGTTCTGGTGGGCCGGTATCGTCAATCGAGCCGGCGCGGGTCCTCAAGCTGTACCCTACAAGAAACTCACGGCCGACAACCTCGCCGACAATATCAAGAGCGCACTCCAACCGGAAACGAAAGCGAAAGCACAGGAGTTGTCGGAGAAGATGAAGGGCGAGGATGGTGTCGCGGTGGCAGCGGAGCAGTTTCACAACTTGCAGTCTGCTCAAAAGTTCGCCTGCTTCTTGTGTCCGGATCGGGCGGCAGTTTGGAGGGTGAGGCGATCTAATGTTCAGCTCAGTGCTTTCGCTGTTGCAGTACTTTGCAAACACGGCAGACTTAAGCCGCGCCACATCAAATTGTGAGTACATTGGAAGGAAGACTTCACGATCAACAAACTAACAGTCCGCAGAATACGGCACAGACGATGGTACGTCGAGGAAGGCGCACCAGGCCCTTTCTCAGGCGCCGTTGCCTCTATCGCCGACACCATTGCAAATTGCGTGAGCGATGTGCAAGACTGCAAAAGGCGAATTCGGCGGTCTCGAAAAGCCCGAGCACAGACTGTGCAAGAGGAGAAGACAGCTCCTCTGAGCGACGAGAAACCTCAGTCTACAGGCGGTGCCATTGCTCAACTCAGCCAGGAGTTGGCTGTAGAAGCCGTGACAGGTAAGTCATCTGACGAATCTCAAAATACTACTTCAAACACTAACTTAACATCCTTCAGCACCCGTCAACTTCTTCTACCAAGTCGCCAACGGCTTCCACAACGCCCCAGCAACAATGCTCCACGACCGCACCGTCCGTGTGCGTAGCCCTCCCATCACAGGCCTGGGCTCGGGTCTGCAAGTCGCAAGCAAAGAAGTCATCTTCGGCGTCTACGACGGCTTCACCGGCCTCGCGACCCAGCCCATCAACGGCTACAAAGACGGCAAAGAGCGCAAAGGTGGCGTCGCGTGGGGAGCGACCAAGGGCGTCGGACGAGGAGTCTGCGGCGTGGTCAGCAGAACCGGCGCCATTGCATTCGGCATCCCCGGCTACACGATGAAGGGCATCGAGATGCAGTTCAGACGGCAGGGAACGACCATGGATCAGCTTGCCGAGCTACCTGCACCTCCCCGACCGGAGGGTCCGGTCAAGGCTGGCGATGAGGAAAGGAAGAGGAAGCTGAGGTTGCAGTGGGCGCAGGCTTCTGCTGGGCATCCGATCTTGCAGAGGAGGGTGTTGCAGGCTTTGGTGGAGTTGCATGAAGTGGAGGATAATGACCCGGAGCTCGAGGCTGTTGTCTTGGAGCGGTGGGATGTGCTTGCGGGTGCTAATGGGCTGCAACCAAGTCCGACTAAACAATGAGGAGTTAAGGTGGTGGGATATGATTTTATGCGGTTTGACGAGGGTGCATGTCATTTGGACGGATCAATGGTCGCTATATATATCGTAGTGTAATGTGTATAATGTACGTGCTAGAGTGTCAGTCTCGCAAAAGCATACTGTTCGATGTACTGAACGTCGACCTTGTTCTACTTTCCTCACTGAGGCATTTTCTGAAACTGAAGTCGTTCGTTCAACAAGTTCCATTGTTGTGAAGTTGTGAAGACGGGCTTTGGTCTGCGGGGCTTAGAGTGTCGGAACGTGCTTATGAGGGCCTGCCGAACGTCGATCCAGCCAAGCGACGTGAGAGCGCCAGTAGCCGGAGCCAAACGTATAGCAATCGCAGAATGGCCGCCAGCCCTACTCTTGACACCACCAACAACCCTTGGAACATCGCCGCTATGGAGGAAGGAGGCTCGCCATGGGACGGTAAGTGAAACTCCACCTAACCTGCTTTGCTGTGCCGCCCCAGCTGACCACCCTTGCTTGCGTAGACGTCCCCTCGCGCTCAGCATCAAGCCATAACCTCGCCAAGGCAGCAGAGGATAGCGAGCAACAAGCCGGTACGCATACTCTTGACACCGACATTCATACCACACGGCGCTGACGGCCGATGTAGAGCAAACACCCTCGACCGACGCTGCTGCGCCAGCACCCACCACCGCCGCCGCCTCACCCGCATCAGCCAAACCCGCGCCATCCAAGTCTCGTGGCCCGCGACGACATGTCAAACTCACCCAGTCCACCACACTTGAGAGCCTGGACGACTCGACAGGTCCGCTAGGACCGCTCGGCGCAGAGCCCGTGGAAGAGCCCGTTGCGCCAACACCGCCTGTGAAGGAATTGGCTTCAAGGACACGCTCAAGACCGCAACACATCACATCAACATCGGTCGACCTAGACGAAGGTGGTTCGGGCTCAGCCAATGGCGCAAGGCAACCTCCGCCTGTGCTCCCTCCACAGTTCGACAACAGGACAAGACAGCCGCAGCCTTCAATGTCGGTCGAGCAGGCAGCGAAGCCCACCTTCTCAATCACAGTCGGCGACCCGCACACGGTTGGTAATGCTGCTAGCAGCCACACTGTCTACTCAGTCATCACCAAGACAACGTCGAAAGCGTACGCAAATCCCACATTCACCGTCACCAGGCGTTACCGGGACTTCCTCTGGCTATACGAGCAGCTGCACACCAATAACCCTGGTGTTGTAGTCCCACCGCCGCCAGAGAAGCAGACTGTTGGTCGCTTCGATACCAACTTCATCGAGTCTCGCCGTATGGCTCTGGAACGACAAGTCAGCAAGACCGCAAACCATCCGGTCCTTCAACACGACGCCGACCTGAAGACTTTCCTCGAGAGCGAATCCTTCAACGTTGACATCAAGCACCGCGATCGCAAGGATCCTCTTCTCGGAGCTGGCGAATCCAAAGGCTTGATGAGCAGCATTGGACTTGGTGGCGGCGGCGGAGGCAAATTCATCGAGCACGACGATTGGTTCCACGATCGACGCATCTACCTCGACGCTCTCGAGAATCAGCTTAGAGCCCTGCAAAAATCCACAGACACCGTCATGGCACAACGCAAAGCTCTCGCCGAATCATGCGCAGACTTCAGCACCAGCCTCCATAATCTGGCAGCTGTGGAACTGTCTCCCTCGCTATCCGGCCCGCTGGATGCGCTGGGAGATCTCCAAACGCGCATCTACGAGCTGTACTCGCGCCAAGCCATGCAAGACATGCTCACGCTCGGCATTGTCATCGACGAATACATCCGCTTGGTCGGCAGCGTGAAGAAGGCCTTTGAGCAGCGACAGAAGGCCTTCCACGCCTGGCACTCGGCAGAGACCAAGTTGCAAGACATGAAGAAGCAGCAAGAGAAGCTCTTACGCGCGGGTCGCAGTCAGCAGGACCGCATTGCACAGATGAACGCCGACGTCAACGACGCGGAGCGGAGAGTGCACCAGAGCAGATTGCTGTTCGAGGACATGGGCCGCTTGATGCGCAGCGAGCTCGAGCGGTTCGAGAGGGAGAAGGTCGAGGACTTCAAGAGCGGTGTCGAGACTTTCTTGGAGAGTGCTGTTGAGGCGCAGAAAGAGGTATGTTCTTGTCTTTGCTAACTTTCACCTGTTTTCATGATTGTCGATCGAAGGAAGGCATGTTTCATTTTCTTCTAACACTCATTACCAGCTCATCGAACTCTGGGAAACCTTCCTCTTTCAACTCGACAGCGACGAAGACGGCCCGCCTTTCCTCCCTTCGGGCTTGCAGGCCGAACAAAACCAGGCTCAGGCTCAGGCGCAGCATTCTCAGCAGAGCGAGGCCTCCGCCAGCGCAGACGACACAGAAGCTCGCAAGGACATGTCACAGTCCGAAGACGCCGAATCCGAAGCAAACGGTGCAGGGGGCGTGAAAGCAGCCGGTGACGACGACGATGCGGAGGATTCGCTCGCAGACTCTCGTCTCTCGGAAGCGTAGATGTGAGATTACTTATATACCACAACCAATCTCTCTAGGTAACCCGTTTTGGTGTTTTGAAATCGTAGCATGGCTGCATGACATGACATGTGCCTCACGTTTTGTTGTACTTGTAGACCGAGTTTCGAGAAGAAGTGAGCGTTGTGGTTTGGAGATACTTACCTGCAAGGACTTGGACGATCTTGACGATCGGGGCGTCTGCTCCTTTCCAAACCTGCTCCGCGGACCTATATCCAGGGTAGGATCAATGATTGACGCTCCTGAAAGTTGTAACTTTGAAACTCGGTGAGTAAATGATGGGTGTGTGGTGAAGATGGACAAAACAACCCCAACCCTAACCCTTGTAAAACATGTAGTAGAACCGGTCTCTCTTGTCATCCTTACCAGTAATGCTACAAATCAATTGAAGTGACCCTTCTCCAATGAACCAACGGTATGGAGCATGTACTTTCGATCGATATCCGCATCGTATGTGGCGTCGTTGATGTTGGAATCGATTAAACCCTCAATTGAACCTTCCACGGCTTCCAAATCCAAAGGAGAACGAACAGCCATCGGACAAACCATAACTAATGATCGATGCCTTTGCACAATGATTTTGAATCCAAAGCCTCGAACAACATCTCCGAACGAATGCAGGTTTAAGAAGCGAGAGGATCTTCTCGACCACATAGGTACGCGCCCCCAAGAACAATCCAATCCATACAAGATTTTTATTTAGACAAGCAAGCTTGACTTGAAACGCATACATGTAGAGTACCTAAGCATTAGGCAGCGCGCGTTCGGGGAAACGTACACGAGACACGCAGATTTCTCTCGAAGAGTAGTTAGTTGAGAATGGAGCTCGTCAAATTGAATATGTAAAAAACGCATGCCCACTCCGCTTGCTGCCGAATGATAACAAAGCAAGAAAATCCAAAAGAAGCCAACAAACCAATAAACAATAAACAAGTGCACACCCGCTACCCTTTTCGCCCTGCCCTGCCCTGCCCTGCCAGCCTGACCCAGCCTTTCCCTTGCTTGCTTGCTTGCTTTATATGCATCATGTCCCGAGTTTACCCATGACGGAGACTGAGTTCAAAAGAGAGAAATGGTCGTGAGCAAAGAGAGAGAGGAGAAAAAAAAGGAAAGGAAGAAAAGAAACAGAAG
>Ga0265780_10004414_pt1 | contig 18111 bp, 32 predicted proteins | sample P1T30metagenome_FD_192432 | JGI IMG/M metagenome (GOLD analysis project Ga0265780, IMG submission 192432) | Plant litter microbial communities from East Loma Ridge, Irvine, California - P1 T30 | ecosystem: Environmental > Terrestrial > Plant litter > Unclassified | place: USA: California...
CGATCTTTCCTTTCCATCTCAGCCAGACTCCAGATTCCTATCCGCCAAATCTCCATCAGTTTTCCGTTCTCGCCCATCGTTCACAGAACCTGGCCAACTACGGAGCATTCCTGCCTGCAATCCTCTCCCTGCGGGTCACACACCTGCCAGCACGTCTCCTTCGGCAGATCCTCACACTCGCTCCTGCACCCCTGCTCATCACAAACCTCCCGACACTGGCGCTTCTCCGCATTGCACCTAACACTGCAGTGCCTCCCCTCAGGATCACACACCTCCCAGCAATCACCCCTCTTCCCCATCATCTTCCTGCCCTTGCAATTCAGCTGGCAATTCGTGCCGTACTGATCGCACCACGTCCAGCACTCGCCCGTCTTGCTGACCAGCGTGCACCCGCCCGCATTGCACTTCCACAAGCCGCTGCGCAGGGTGACGCTCACCTCGGCGCCGGTGTTGTCGAACCACTGGTTCCCGGGGTACTTTTTGTAGCTGTCGATGAACGACCGCGGCATGCAGACGAGCGCGCATTCGTTGATGTTGCAGCCGAAGCCGCAGCGGGTTGGGTCGTCGGCGAGCAGGGCTTGTGGGGCGCGCTTGGATGGGGGCCCAGGAGGGCCGGAGGGCGCGGGCGTGGGTGTTGCAGGAGGAGGGGGAGGGGTTGATGTAGTAGGGGTCTGCGTGGGCCATGTTGTTGGGCCGTCGCGGTAGCAGAGGGAGCAGTCGGCGCACTGAGTGTACGGTTAGGTCTGATAATTTATGGAGATATGGCAGGAGGGGCAATAGACTTACGAGGTGCTGATATGTCTGGCAGATCAGGTTCCTGCAGAATGTGGGCACCGGGTTGTCTTTGTTGTGGTCGCGGCATGAGTTGAAGAGGCCTTCGCACTGGTTGTCGCAGGTGTTCAGGGGGTCGAAAGAGTCTGGGGAGCGTTTGGCGGGCCAGGTTGGGGTACCGGAGGGCGCGGGAGTGGGTGTGGGGGGTGTAGGTGAAGGAGTGGGCCAGGTTGTTGGGCCATCACGGTAGCAGAGGGGACAGTCGCCGCACTATTCAGAGATTGATCAGTATATGCTGGAAATAGGGAAGGGCGGATGGACTTACGAAGATCCTGTTCGTTTCGCAAATGAGGTTGCGGCAGAATGAGGGCACTGGGTTGTCCTTGTTGTGATCGCGACACGAGTTGAACATGCCCTCGCACTTGCTCTCGCAAACATTAAGCGGGTCCAAGTCGTCGAAGGAGGTTGGCGAGCGCGGAGCAAAGGTAGGAGGGGGAGAGTGGGTTGATCGACTCGTTGAAGTGGAGCACTTGGTGGTTTGGGTGGTTGTAGTCGAGCGCTTTTTGGTTGAGTGCGCCTTGGTATGCTTCGAAGTCTTAGCAGTCGAGTGCTTCTTCGACTCCGTGATGGAAATCTCCAGAGTACTGGTAGTCTTGAGCGTCGAGCTCCTCAGACTCTCGCTCGTAACAAGCGTCGTGGGCTTGCCTTCAAGACCGGGAGCCGATGAAGTCGAAATCTCAGCCTTGGGCCAATCTTTGCAGGGTGGACAGTCGCCACACTAGGCTCAGCGTCAGTGATAGAGCCCACGTGCAGGCCGTGCAGTGTTGCGATGGAATCTTACCTTGTCGCTCCACGTGCCGCACAGGATATCGAGACAGCTGTACATGGCGATCGGAACAACGGCGTTGGTGTTGTCATGCCCGAGGGCCTGGGCGCAGTCACCCGCGATCTTTGTGCATGAGGAGTCGCAACCCGCGGACGCGAGACCGACAAGCGCAAATGCCAGCAGCATCTTGATGAGCTTTGTGGGCTGCATCTTGAGGTTGTCTTGTGTCGATTGATCCAAGACCTGCAGAAAAGGTAGTAGAAGAAGAGGAGGATAAGGAAGTTCAAGGTAGAGACGCAGAGGTCTTATATGCCCCAAAGATCCAAGCTGAGCCGTGTCTCCTCAACAAGCGGGTGAGGGGGCAGCCCAACAGTTTTCCGAGCGGTAAGGTGAGAGCGGGCGCGATTGGGGTGGCTGTTTGCTGCTGCGTCGGAAATTTCGCGGGCGGTGGGGTCCGGGATTGAGTAGTTGCGGCATGCTATCAGCTTGATATGAGAATGCGGACTTTGAGCTGATGTGAAAGGGCTTCGGAGAGACAGAGCGTGACGGTAATACAATTCCACAAATGTAGCTCTTTTACATAGTATGCACAATATACACGCCTATTCTAAAAGCCCCTCTGCTCCAAGAAATTCTTGACCATGTCCGGGTGATGGCCCTTGACGATGACATGTTGCGTTAGGGTGTTGACCTTGGCGTCCTCTTCCTTCTTGTTCAAGTACACCCTCAGCTCATCCCTGAGCTGCGACAGATCGCCCGTTATTCTGCGTACTGTGGTCAGATGCAAGTTCCCGCCACGTTTGTAGTCGGTGTATATCGGAAGGTTCTTGTTTTTTGTGCGCCCGACGTGGTACCTTGGTGGTGGTAGGTCGATGGACATCAGAGTGGGATTTTGTGGCGTCGAGGCTTTGGGCTTCTTCAAGGACGCCTCGGTGTTGGGCTTTGGCGTTGATGTGGCCGATGGCTTGGGCATGTCGTCTGCCTTGGTGTTGAGGGTGTTTATTTGCGACGATGCGGGCGCTGCGAGGTCGGCTGCCCGTGATGCTTCCTGTGGCGTTGTGGGAGGTGCTGGGGGAGCTTGCCATGGCGCAGTGGGTTTGGCAGACTTGACCGGCTCTATGATAGGATTAGTAAGCCGTCCTGTAGCTGTAACCAATATTGCAAAGACATACTCTCGGCGCATCGTCTTGATGCAGTCGAGAAGCGGAAGTGCTGGCAGCACGTGACGGTCCTGGGGGCTGCCAGGGGCCGCAGCAGGGGCATCAATGTCTGTATCCGCGGCATGGTGACGGTGAAGGATGTGGCGACGCTGCTATACGCAGAGACGGCGGTGCAATGGCTGTGGTGGCCTCTCGTGCAGTTCGTCTCGCCGTCAACACCATGACTTTTAGCGTCGTCGAGGTTGCAGGGGTCTTCGCTACGCACAGTCATTTTTCCTACTGCGAAACCCCACCACCGCCCGCCGACGACAAGGAAATTCGCGCCCGCAGCCACGACAACCACACCTTCACTGCGACCACCCACCATGGCCGACTCAGCGACTGACAGCGGCAACGTCGCCGAGCAGTACAGCCTGCTTCCCAAGCTGATGCCCAACCTCGACCGCCACTTGATCTACCCGCTGCTCAACTTCAGCGCCGACGAGGATGCCGAGCAGCCGCTGGACCAGAAGAAGCTGCTGCTGGAGCTGCTCAAGCCGACGAACATGACCGACTTTGTGGGCTCGCTGTACCAGGACGTGCACAGCCTCGACGACATGCCCGAGGAGTACAAGACGCAGCGCGACCAGGTGCTGCAGCGACGCGACAAGCTGGAGGAGGAGACGAGCAAGATCTCGGGGCTGCTGGACGACGAGAATGTCGTCACCAACCTGCGCTCCGACAAGGTGCAGAACTTGGCATACCTCAAGGACACGCACGGCGTCACGGTCGAGATGGTCAACCAGCTCTACGAGTTTGGCAGCTTCCAGTACAGCTGCGGAGTCTACCCACACGCCGCCGAGCTGCTGTACCGATTCCGCGTCCTGGTAAGAAACATCAAAAACACTAAAATACCGTAACAATACTGACTGTCCCAGACCACCGACAACGACAAGGAGCGCGAGGCCACGTGGGGCAAGCTCGCCTGCGAGATCCTCTCCGTCAACTGGGACTCGGCCATTGAGGAGATCAACAAGCTCAAGGAGACCATCGACACGCGCCTCTTCAACAACCCCCTCGCACAGCTGCAGCACCGCACATGGCTGATCCACTGGTCGCTGTTCCCCCTCTTCAACCACGAGCCCGCCCGCGAGAGCCTCACCGACATGTTCTTCTCGCCCTCGTACATCAACACCATCCAGACCAACTGCCCCTGGATCCTGCGCTACCTCGCCGCCGCCGTCATCACAAACCGCAACAAGGGCCGCAACTCGAATCAGTACCAGAAGCAGCTCAAGGACCTGATCCGGATAGTCAGGCAGGAGGGCTACGAGTACAGCGACCCCGTCACCGACTTCATCAAGGCACTGTACATCGACTTTGACTTTGAGGAGGCCCAGAAGAAGCTGAGCGAGACCGAGCAGATTCTCAAAAACGACTTCTTCCTGCTCGGCGCCGCCGACCAGTTTGTCGATGCCGCGAGACATTTGATTTCCGAGAGCTACTGCAAGATCCACCAGCGGATTGACATCAAGTGAGTGACTTGAAGGGATTCGGAAGTGTGGTCATAGTACTGATATTCTTACAGGGACCTCTCAACCCGCCTCGGCCTCTCACAAGACGAGGGCGAGAAGTGGATCGTCAACCTCATCCGCGACACCCGTGTCGACGCAAAGATCGACTACAAGGCCGGCACAGTCATCATGAACCACCCCCCACAATCCGTCTACCAGCAAGTCATCGAACGGACAAAGGGCGGATTCTTCCGGACGCAGGTTCTGAGCGCGGCAGTTGCGAAATGAGCGTGATGAAGCAGAGTTTGACTAAGCAAGGAAACGAGTAGACCGCTTGTGGGGAGGTGAAGAGTTGCAGAGGCGTTGAGCGAATGGACACGACGGATGGACAAAAGCGCGGACTCGAATTCCCAGTTGCGTTGCGACGAGCTCGCAGGATGCATGCATGATTCATGGCGTCTTTTCTGGCCTTCTTCGATTGCAGTACAGATCATCTGTACTCGGCTTATTTAGATGCGAGATACTTACCTTACCCCCTTTGAATCAAACAAGATCAAGACAACCCCGCCAGCTTTTGGCCATTGCAATACAAACAGAACCCCTTTTCCTATCGTGTCATACATGCGAAACCCCTTCCCTCGGAATATCATACACCCCTCCCCTTCCCCTTCCCATTTCTTTCTTTTGATGTTCAACAATCGAATCAAGCATAATACCTCGGCGCATCAAAAACATGATACCTATGCCCCCTCACGCCCTGCCCCTTGAACAAATCCGGAAACCTAAGTCCCTGCTCAACCTGATCTTCCGAAATGACTTCATCCCCGTTCTCCGGCTGACCGACGACGAACTTGGCGACCTGCGCGAAATTAGCACCAGTGCACAATATCGAACGGGGCAGATAGGGAATGGAAGAAGAAGACATACCTGCAACTCGGTATCGGTAATGGAGTCTCTCGACACCCTCGCGTATCCCGATCGTTTCAACCCCTTGAACAAAATATACTCGCACCACCGATCCCAATCACTCGGATCGACATCGCGCATCCCGCTCTTCTCGCCCACATACGTGTGATAATTGCCCTCCTGGGGTTTGATCACGAGGTAACTCAGCAGCACTGCGGGGCGCGCCGTCGCCTTCATGCGCGCGGCCAGGAACTCGGATTGCAGCCGGCGGTCCTCCGGGTCTTCTTCCTGGCCGGAGTGGAACACAAAGATGTCGATGAGTTGGTCGTAGGCGAGGATTGTGGCTTCGATGGCGGGCGCGAGTTCGCCGACGGGAGAGGGCAGGAGGTGGTGCGTTGAGTTGACGATGGGGAATTTGGAGAGCAGCGCGCTGCCCCAGGTGTGTTTGTTTGGGCCGGGCCCGTAGTCTACCCACATGCCTAGATCTTCGGCGAGGAATTGCGTCGTGTCGCGGTTGCCCATGATGATGCGCTGGAGATCGGATTCGAGGAGGCCGATGACGTCGATTTCGAGTTCTTTGATCAGGTCGCGCATGCGGTATTCTGAAGTCCACATGTCGTTGTCCAGGCTGAAGTGGATGGTCCAGATACCCGCTGTGATGCTCTTCGTCTCGGGGTGGTACGGCGTGTAGTCGTAGCTTGGGAAGCGGAGGTAGGCTGTTGCGATGGCGAGGAGTTCTAGGGCGCCGAGAATGGTAAGGTAGTATGACCGTTGCCGAGATGTGGCGGCGGAGGCGGTGGCTTTGCCTTTGTAGGACTTGGGGGTGGATGAGGAAGAAGCGCTGAAGATGCCGAAGCCGATCAGGATCATCATGGCGGACATAACCCAGTCTGTGCGTTCGCGGACGAGAGGACCGCCGGGGACGAAGGCGTAGGCGACGACCCAGACATGGAATAGGACCATGAAGTTGTAGACGAGGAAGCCGAGACCGAACGTTTTCGCGGGAGAGTGGCGGACTGCATGGGTGAACAGGGCTGGGGCGGCAGCCATGGTGTAGATGGCAATGACGAGACCACCAAAGTAGCCGGACCAGTGGCTAGTGGTGGTGAGGACGGCAGCGCCAATTGAACCCACGCCATAGAAAGCCCATGAGCGAGACAAGTTTGGCGCGTACAGCCCGATAGTTAGACCAAGTCCCATGGCGAGGAGAGTGACCGCACCATGCGGTACGGCTAGAGGGCCACGTACTGGGAAGCCCTCCCAGACCCAGGAGATCATTGTGCTCGAATCGGAAAGGAGCGAGTGCATCGAGAAAAGTATTCCAGCCACACCGAAGCTACCAGGAATGAACCAGCCTTTGGTGATTGGACCTGGCGGTGCGAGATCTGCACCAGCGCTGGCGGTCGACCGGGTCGAGATCAAAATGGAGAGCGCAGCCATGCCGAGACCAGCCTCATTCCATCCACCTGTTGGCTTGTGCATGATCGGCCAGATGGGATTATTCGTCCAGAACGCAAACTTGGCAACACTGGACGCGATCAGACCAATCGAGAATGCCGAGATGCGTGCTTCAAGGCGGCGCGGTTGAGATCGTTCCGCATAGAAGGTAGCGGCCCATGCTAGACAAGACATGGAGAGACCGAACCCAACGGCGAAGAGGCGAGGGACAGGTCGTTCTGCCTTGAAAGCGAGCAGACCAGAGAGCGAAAGAAAGTGGAAGATGATGACATAGCGAGTGACGAAGTAGCGGAAAGACTTGATGCCAAGCAGGAATGGTGAGATGGTGCACATGACGAGAACCTCGTAGCCAGAAATGCCCATGTGCCAGAGTGGAAAGTCTGTCCAGATTAGATGAAGCCACTAAATGCATGTCAGAACTTACACCAGACACACACTCCGAGCGATGTCAACATGGACCAGAAGACGAACTGTTGGGTGTTATTGCGAGAGATCAAACTCGTCAGCTAATGCACTTACTCCATTGTAGACATCAGCTACAGCATAAAGAAGACCAAAGATGGAGAAAGCACCAGACAAGGCATTCCTACACATGGGTCAGAACAGTTGATTGATGTGGCAGCGACATGAGTGCTTACTCTTTCTCAAGGGCATCGGAGGCGGATTTGTTGCCAGCGCTGCATGGGAAGACAGATCAGAAAGTGTGCTTGAAAGCGTTGCATTCGATAGGGTGTCTATCTAGTGTGGAAGCCTGACATACCCGCGCGAGATTCCCCGGTTGTCCTTTACGACAATCTCAAAGTCCTTGAACTCGCTGATGGTAACTGCGTCGAAGGCGACATCAAGCAGGACGAGGGCCCATTCGAAGAAGGCGTAGATGGTGTATGCTGTACTAGAGTAAGTATTGAGGAAAAGAAAGCATCTTCAATACGTACCCCCGGCAACATGATGGACCTTGTGCTGGATGAAGAAGTAGATGAGCGGCACCAACGTCGCAAAGAAGGAACCTGCAAATAGCTTTCGGTACCCCAGGGCAGTCGGGTTGCGTGGGCTGAGCGCAAGGCAACCGAGGGTCCATGGAAGCGTCGCGACGAGGTACGAGATCATGAAGATGTCGTGCCAATCATGGTCGTCGGTCGATGTCACATATGTCCATCCACCGCATGTGAGCGTTCGGAAGATACCAACACCAGCGACGAATTTGGGAAGCGTAGAGTTCGGGCGGCGAGTCAGGCAGTACCAAAGACCGACCAATGCGAAGCGAGGACCTATGTTCCGCTTCAGTCAAGATGTCATATCCTCCGTTTCGAGTCATACCAGATGTAAGGGCGATGAAGAGCATGAACACGGAGCGTTCGGGATAGCGGTCGCCGATGGTCGCAGACACGGAGGGGAACCATTCTTGGGGATAGCCCTGTGATTGACATTAGTAGGAAATTAGTAATCTAGAATGTATTGTACTCACGTAGAACTCATTCTCGACGATCTTGTGGTAATGCAGCCATCTTGATACACTTAGTCGCTTGTGAAAGTCATTATGGGGGATTGATATACAGCCCGACGCATAAAGCTCCGACGAAGGCACCTGAGATCTTCAGTAATTATGAAACTTGCTACACATCGCAACTGATCTTACTGTAGGCCATTGCCGTGTGAGTAATTGATATCCATTTTCCGCTGAACTGCGCAGTGTAAGCATGCGGACTTCTCGGAGGAGAGCTCTGGGAGCACAAACAGTCGCAAGGGTCTGGCCCTCTTTATCCTTGAGCGCCATTGCGAGGTGCAAGTGAGGAGAACAGTTCGTCTGCTCTCGCCCGGTATAGAAGGAAAAGACAACGAACGACGAGAATGAAGAGCCTCGGTGAGAACGCGTGTGGTCCCCTGAAGTTGCCATCCCACGCGTCGGCCAAGGCGCTATCAACGGCTAACGGGAGCAACTTTAGGCGAGCGGAGGTCTCTCTCCAACTTTTTTCTGGTCGCGCCTTCCTTGCGAACTTCACCAGCGCAGACATGGCCGGACCCAGTGACAAGGCGCGCTTCTACCTCGAGCAGTCGGCGACGGAGCTGAACGAGCTCGAGCGCAAAAAGATCTTCACAAGAGTAAGTTGCAGCGGCGACGTGCGCATTCGAACTGTGGCTCACAGGCGCAGGAAGAGATCAGCTCCATAGCCAAGAAACGTTCCGACTTCGAGCACATCGTCAACGCACGCGGCTCCCATCCGTCCGACTACCTGCGATACATTGAATTTGAGAAGAATGTCGATGCGCTCCGCAAGAAGCGCATAAAGCGATTGGGCGTGCGCTACAAGGGCGCAGGACAGCGAACCATATATTTCCTCTACAACCGCGCGACCAGGAAGTTCTCCGGCGACCTCACGCTGTGGATGCAGTACATCGACTTTGCGCGCAAGGACAAGGCGTACAAGAGGCTGAACGACATCTTCACTTCGGTTGCACGACTGCACCCGACCAAGCCCGAAATATGGGTGCATGCCGCAAACTACTTCATGGACACCCAGGCCGACATTACAAACGCGCGCAGCTACATGCAGCGGGGACTGAGGTTCTGCAAAAATTCCGAGTACCTGTGGCTGGAATACGCCCGGCTCGAGACCATCTACGTGGGCAAGATTGCTGGGCGGAGGAAGATTTTGGGTCTGGACGTTGACCACACCAAGACACAGACGGCGGACGACGAGGACGAGGATGTAGATATGATCACGCTGCCAACAGTCACAGCAGAGGACATTGACCCCAGCCTCAAACAGGACGAGGGTGTCGACGAGGTGGCTCTGCAGAACTTGGCCGCGGCGCCCGTGCTCACGGGAGCTATCCCGCTTGCCGTCTTCGATTCTGCCATGAAGCAGTTCCAGGGCAAACCACGAGCCGCGGAGAGCTTCTTCACCATGTGGGCCGAGTTTGAACAGCTGGCGTGCATTCCGCGTATATTACAGCACGTGCTCGACTTCCTGCAGCAGACGGCGCCTCAGTCTTTGGAGACTGCTATCTGCGAGTTCCGCATGCAGCTGTTTGGCCGCAGTCCCGCCGACCCAGAGTTTCCTCCAGCGCTGGCGGATGCGCTCGACCTGATAAGCACCGCTACCTCGCGACACCCGAGTGAGGTCGCACGGCTGGCCGAAGTCGCCGTCCGCGAGCTGTTATCTTTGCAACGGCTATCTGCGGACACAGACCCGGCGGTACAGACGGTGATATCAAAAATGCTCCGAAAGTACACGCGCGCGCTTGACCAAGGAGCGGGCGATAAGATTGCCTATCTGGCAAAGGCACTACAGCAGGAGGGAAAGAGATACGACGCGGAGGCGCTGATACAATCGAGCACGAAGCACTACGGTGCGAATGAAGAGCTGCAGCAGCTGCGCGCGGCGTTAGATAGTTGAAGGCTAGCGAGGCCGTCACACCAATTTACCGTTTAAGTCCCTGCATAAGGCTACCATGATATCCAACTCTTATCGGATGGGCACACCGCCACCGTCGCACAAGCTATCACGATGCTCTGGGTCGCGAGTCGACCACGTCACATGTATGGCCCAGGTGAGCCATGGTGCCGGTGGTTCTGTGGAGGCGGCATTTCCCCGCAGACGGCTTAGTCGTCGCCCCGGCTTCGTCGCGAGCTCTTCTTGGAGCTCTGCTGCTTCTTGGTCTTGAGGCGGCGCTCGTTATCGCTCTTTTGCCTGAGGCCTATCAGCACCCGGGTCGTCGGGAAAAGCCCAAAGGTATCACGTACAAGTTATTGACTCGGATCGACTGCTCCGCGGACGTTTCATTAGGCACAGCATGGCGCCCCGCTTCGACAATGGCATCGAAAAGGCGTCGGTAGCAGCTGGACGCGTTGTCGCTTTGTTTGCGACTGTCGTCGGCCTGCACAATGACAGCGTTGGACCTTGCGGCTACATAGCGGGACCGCCTGATCTCGCCGTGGATGGCAGTGGGGACATGGTGCAGCAACGCATCCAGGGGAACTCTCAAAGTAGCTTTAGAATTTACTCTTTTACATGCTTAGTATAGCGCGCCGTTTTAAAAGTTTGCCGGTTTGTCATACTTATTCACATTCTGTCCGCCCGGGCCAGATGACCTGCTGAAGCTCAATTCGCCAATGCTCTTCAACGGGATGGCCTCTGCATGCAGACGCGCGAGCCACGAGCGCGCTGCCCGAAGGTCATGGTCGCTTGCATGGGCGTCATTGCCCGCCGAAGAAATGTTCCGTTGCACTGCGGGCGGACATGGACATGGCCATGGGCGTCTCGTAATAAAATGAGGCGGTCGGGGGGGCAAGCGACAGCGGAGCATGCTTGCTGGGCCAAATTGGACTCATGCGAGCTGCGAGCTGCGAGCCTGCTGCGTGGTATGAATGCCGACGGAGAAGGCAAAAGTCACTCTGACACTATATCAACCTTGGAAGGTGCACGTGACGATTCTACCGCCGAAGCTACGGGCGATCATTTCGATGCGTCTCGCTCACTTTTCATCACCAGCGTCTCGTCCGTGCCCTCACCTAAGCTTAATCCCCACCGCATGTCCCAACAGCTGCTGCACGACCTGCTAGACTTCACCGTCACCCTTGCCACTCATACACCGCACCTAGACACTGCATCCCCGCTTTCATCTCTGTTCCTGTGTCCAGCGCCTGCTGCATCGCCTTGGTGCCACTAACCATCACTTTGACAGCATCTAGCATCACCACCTGCAGCCCCACCTTCTTCGTCGCAGCTTGTCTTCTGAACCATCTCGTCCAAGCCGCCCAGCAGCCACCTCGTTTACGTTTAGTCGCGGCGAGCGTCTGTCTCTGTCCATGCATGAGTTGATTCACCCCTCCCTTGTATAGCCCAGCCCATCAGTGTCGCGACTTTCTTCGTGGCCGGCTTCACACGCCTACATGAACCCCAGCCCCAGCCCGCCTCAGGAAGCAGAGCACATCCGCCATCAGCAGTTGACGCCAGAGTCGCCGCGCCCGCAGAACGTGCCGTCGCCCGCGAACATTCCCATCTTAGAGCTGCAGATGGACCCCAACTTCAATGAGTCTTCACATAACAATGGCAACGGCACCTCGACTCCCGCCTCACAGTACGCGTCGCATTCACAAACCCCGAACCCTTTCGCACCGGCGCCGTACCTGTCCGATCCGACGGCCGCCGCAAACCACCAAGCTGTAGGCGCGCAGAGTGTCGGAGGCGCTGCGTCGGGTTATGCTCAGTCAGCAGCAGCATATGGCGACAGCACTGGCACGCAGGCGCAAGGTACCTCATCAATCCAGAACTTTTCCGCTCCGCACCAGTCGCGCGCGGCTTCAACCAATGACGCGACGCACTCACACTCGCACTCGCAGCCGCCCGGCCAACATGTTCAATCTGCGTACCCATATGCCCATGAGAATGCGTATGCTGCCCAGCAACAGCAAGCTTCAGCCCCGTCTGCCCCGGGCGCTCACTACCAGCCCGAGGGCAACGGCGCTACCAGTGTAGACGTGCAAGCCTTGTTGGACTCTCTAACGCCCGCCATGCAAAACGCGCAGGCAGGCCAGTATGCAGCTTCTCCTATGACGTCGCAGAATAATCAAGCGCAACCCAACGCACCGCAAGCCAGCCTCCCGCCCCGACCGCCGGCGCAGGAGCTTAGTTACAACCCCAACGATGACATCCGGTCATTCCATCCGCACAGCCAGCAGACGCCGAACAACCCGCAGCAGCCCGGCAACGGACAGCCGCAGAATTTGACTGCAGCTGGACAGGGCTATGCTCCGATGTTGCAAGAGGGAGCTCAGGGTGCAGCAGCGCAGGGCAGTGCGCCGAAGCGTCAAGGCCAGCGCAGTGAGACGCCAGACGACGAGGACATCCGGTGGCCGCCGGAGGTGAATAGAAGATACGAGGAGTTTCTGGACCAGGAAAGGAAGTTTGTCACAGAGGGGCAATGGGATCAGTTTCCCATGGGCTCTCGTCTTTTCATTGGTAAGACGAGCAGTTCTCGCGCATGAGCACTCCTAATGCTAGCAGGCAATCTTCCCACAGAGAAGGTTACGAAGCGCGACATTTTCCACCGGTTCTACCGACATGGCAGGCTCGCACAGATTAGCATAAAGCAGGCTTATGGTTTCGTCCAGTTCCTCGATTCTGAATCGTGCCGCAGAGCGCTCGACGCCGAGCAGGGCCAGGCGGTCCGTGGTAGAAAGATGCGTAAGTGACATGAAGACTGTGTTCGGAATGAGAGCTAAACAATCGCAGATCTCGAAATCTCGAAGCCACAGAAAAACTCTCGGAAAGCTGAGCCTCAGCCGGCGGCACCCCGGCGACGATCGCGTTCACCAGACTACACCAGAGGTGGAACGGCACCCACGCCTCGTGACGGACGATATGGCGGCAACCCGGGTCCAATGTCTCCGAGGGACCGAGAACGACGCTTCCGTGAAAGGGAAGACTATCGTCCGATGCGCTCTCCATCACCGCGCGGTGTGCCTCGAGGCATGCGGTCAAGAGATAGGAGCCGCGAACGTTTCGACACCCGGGACTCTCGGTATCGCAGCAGATCACGAACTCCACCTCGCAGGCGCCGAAGCCCTTCTCCACGTCAGGATTATACCGAAGATGACTTGGATCTCCGTCGAAGACTGCCCCACGAAGTACCTGACATTCAGATTCTTGTTTTGCATGAAGGCATATCTCGGTGAGTAGCAAACATCGCTTGCTTAACGTAATTATTAACATGATCCAGTGACTTTATTCGATACGTCGAGGACGTCTTCCGCCAGCAAGGACTGCGTAGCAACGTGCTCATCATGAGCGGGCGATTCCCCGAACCAGCTGTCGTGCGCAGGCAAATCATCGAAGGTGTGCTGGCCATTGTACGAATGGACACGTCTGGCTTTAAGAAGGGCAAAGTCAGTGTTCAGATCTTCGATCGACGCGGCGGGGCAAACAATGTCCAGTTTAATGGTATGTCAAATGATCTACAATGCTTCATGTGCTAACTTTAGAAGAATACGCCGACCTCGACCCAACAACTGCCGCCTTGCTCGTCAACAACGCGAAACAAACCCAGTCCCAGCCCGTCCAACCTCCAGCGCCGGCTTTTGGCTTCAATCGCAACATGCCTCCGTTCAACCCAAACACTCAGAATCCGTTCACCGCAGCGCCTGCTAGCCAGCCGAACATTTCCAACATCATCACGTCCCTCGATCCTGCCAGTCTCTCCCAGCTGCTTGGAGCAATGTCAGCCGGTAACAATGTCCCTCAAAACCAGCAACCCGGACCAATGTTCAACCCAGACCTTGCCCGGCTCCTCGCTCAGGTCTCTAGTCCAGTCCAGACGCCCGGATTTGGTTCTTCCGCTCCACCACAGATGCCCCAGCTCAACCATTTCCCTGGCCTCGCTGCAATGCTCGCCGGACAGGCACAACCAGCTGCTCCGCCAGTGCAAAACACTCCCCAACCCGGCGGTGCACCTGCAGACATGAGTGAAATCATGGCCCAGCTTGCTCAGTACCAACGAGGTTGAATGGTCTTTTCTTCAGTCAAGCTAATGCCCCAACAGGGGCTCTACTCTTAATTCGTTTGACGTCGTCCACAAGAATGTACCCATTGGATCGATGCTGTGCAATATGCTTGTTACGAAAAAGTCTGGCGCCCTCATAGTTCTGCTTTGCCCAACGGTCTCTGCCACCACCTCGGGGACCATATCATTGCCCACAACAGCGCCTGTCAGACAGGCACAATCCGCGTCTGCCGGCCTTCAAACCGCACTTTGTAATCCCTTTGGCACCCACGGAGCGAATGCGGCAGCCATACCAGAGCCCTACGACCCCGCCCATGCCAGCCTTGCCAGTCCTTTTGTGTTCGACCCCCGTCGAGACAGCGGAAATTCACCCCAGCGATCGCCCCGTTCTCCAACCACCACCAGACCCCGAGCCCGCCAGAGTACCCCATGTACGCGACCCCACGACCTCTAGCGAAAAGCGAGAGATTCGGGTCGCCCCACCCCACCGCCTCGTCGGGTTATCCTATTTGCGTTTATTGTTTCCAAGTTTTGAGCGTTGGTCGAGCCGGCGTTAGTATTCCAGGTGCCTTTAGTTTATCATGATTCATGGTTGCTTTATTCCTCGCAAGGCGTTTCCGGCAGTATATAGACTACCTTTGCATATGCCGGCGTTTCTTCTCTTCGCAGTGTATGTTTTTTTTTCGAGACGGAATCCGTGGTGCGCAGCGAACCGAACTTTGTATGGCTAGTCGCTTCGGCGTGGATTTGTATGTACTAGGTGGCGAAAGGAGTAGCGAAAGGAGGGTGTATGACAGTCGAAATGAATACTTTGGGAAACACTCATCAACATGGTCCTTCCTTGATGTGCTCTGAATATCTTGGCAGTAGTGTAGTTTTCGCGTTGAACTAGCGCGAAGGCTGCTTGACGGACTGGAGTACCTCGAATTCCCTCGTCCGACGTAGCCATGAAACCACGGCCCACGATACGGACGTTCGCTGTCGCCGCGTGCCCAAAGTCTACGCTGCAATGTCGCCGCAGCATACACACTCGAGCAATCGCGCCAGGACTAAACGGTCCATCATGGAATAACAATGCGCGAAGAAGAGGCTGCACCGCACAAATACAGACTCTACAATGCCGACACTACGCATCCACGTCCACCCAAAACTCCCACAAATCCATCGACGGCCGCGCAGACGCACCCCCCGCCCGCCCATCCAAGTCCTGCACACCACCACCCCGAAGCCCAACCCCCCGAATCCCCTCCTCCCCCTCGAACACGAAGGAGAAACTCAACCCCCCAGCCTTCACCTACCCGCCCGAACTAAACGTCCCCGCGCGCGCCGAAAAACAGTCCTTCGTATCGTACATGTGGAAATGCGGGCGCGCATACCTATCCTTCTACAAATCCGGCGTGGCCAACACGCGACAGACAGCCAAACTCGCGCGGTCGTTGCGCGCCAAAGCCGGGCCCACGGGGACGGTCGACTACGCGGCACAGCTGACTCGCGCGGAGTGGCAAGTGGTGCGGCGCAGTCGCAAGGACATGTTGCGACTCCCCGCGTTTGGGGTCATATTCCTCATCTTCGGCGAGTGGACGCCGCTGCTCGTCAAGTTCCTGACGCCGATGATTCCCGAGGCGTGTCGGGTGCCGGGGCAGGTCGAGGCGCAGATGCGCAAGACCGAGGCCCGCAGGCTGGGCCGCCAGAATGTGGATATGGACTGGGCTAGGAGGCTGATTGCGAGGGATGGGGCGCAGATGCCCGCGAAGATGCCCGCGAAGATGCCCGAGGGGCGCCGCGTTGTTGGCCCGCCGAATGCGAGGCGCGATGCGCAGGCCAAGGAGATGGACATGCACGGCAGAAGGGTGCTGTGCGGGTCTGAGGCCCTGAGGCATAGGCATGTCGCCCGGGATGGGCACTTCATGTTGTATGTTGACAGCGCGCGCTATGATTGCCACGGCCGCGTGTGGGATTTGAGCGGCCTCACGCCGCCGCGCTGGCTGCTGCGCAGGAATCTCGGCCGCACGCTCGAGTACTTGAAAAAGGACGATGCGTTGATTGAGCGGGATGGCGGGTGGCAGGCGCTGGAGATGAGGGAGGTTAAGAGGGCGTGTGTGGAGAGGGGCATTTATGTGCTGGGCAAATCGGATCAGGAGGTTAGGGGCGCGCTGGGCGAGTGGTTTGGGGCGAAGAAGTAGGGAGGAGGGGATGGGATGATTCAGTGTGCGATGGTGGTACACGATCGAGCGGACGAAATCCATCATGTGAATAAGGTTCCAAGCTCAACGGAACAATGCAGCCCTGAGGAGAGGCATGTATACCACAATTCGCACTGTGCGTACCACGAGTGCGCCGATAGTTGGTTGGATTATGGTGCGGAGGGAGTATAGCGTTGGCGGTTTGCATTATGACACTGTGATAAGCGAGCGAGGGCAGAGACGTGTGATATAGCATCAGGAAATTCCAAGACTTGAGTTCTGAGCTCACAGAGGAAGTGCTGTGATGAGTACGATGTGCTTCGCAGGTAAGTAGGTTAAGAGCGTGTACATCCAATGAACCCGTGAGATTTCTAGCTTCATCATACTAATACCTATCGACACCATGCGAGTTATGATCTTACGCTTACATGGTAACCTCCAATCCGGGACTACCAGGCGGAATGGACAGATAGTCGTGTTTGTTGCGAGCCCTTGTATCCTCGTCTCTACCTCTGAGCTGCTTCAAGTACTCTTGAAAGCCATTCTGCCTCTCTACAGCTGCCTTGACGTGGCCGACTTTGACTATCACCTCATCAGCACCTACAAGCTCTTCTCGGCCTATCCCAGCTGCAAAGCGGCGGTCGTTCCGTAATTTGATCTCAGCTGTTGCAACCGCATTCTGGAGTACGTTGCGAAGCTGGCGGCCATTGAGTTCTTTACAGTGCGAAGTCAGATACCTCGCAGCTGTTGGCTCAATGACAATGTTGCCGGTCTCCTCGAATTTCTTCACAAACTTCTGGACAATCTTGCCCTTCGTTTCAAGCGACAGTGTGTGATAGGCTATAGGGCAGGTAATCCGTGAGATGAATGAGTCATCGATGTGGCCGGGTCGGTTGGTGGTCAAAAAGAGGACGCCCTTGTAGTACTCCATACTTCTTAGAAAGACTGTGGAGAGACTGTTGCGCTGAATGTCACCGTCCTTACGCTGCTCAAGGAAGAGATCAGCCTCATCAATTAGGAGAATAGCATCCCACTTCGACGCTAGACTGAACCATTTGCGAAGGTTTGCTTCCACATCGTTATGAAGTCCAACGTCTTGGGCTGTGAGGCGGAGGAGGGGACGGCACGTGTCGTTCGCAATGCATTCCACAGTCAGAGTCTTGCCGGTTCCTGGACCGCCATAGAGTAAGAAGATCTTGCCTTCACCCTTTCCCACCACGAAATCGGATGCTGTACTGATAGGGTGCCCTCCTCGCGGTAAAACAGTGCGCAACGATTCTTTATCGGCATCTGAAACCAGCACCAATTCGGTCTCCAGCTGATTCTGCAAAGGTATTGGCGCATTAGCGCTAATGCCTTCAATTTCAAACACCATCCATTTTTTCGTTCTCAGGGCAAAGCCCTCCGTTCGACGAGGTAGTAGTAGACAGAGCTCTTTGAAACGGCTGAAGGTCTCGACCTGATCAGAGTGAAACTCTACCAGACCACCAAATCGCTGACCACCACCGCCATCAAGAATCTGGGACGGCGCAGGCGGGACTTTGTAAATCCGGGTAAATCGATTCTCTGCCTCTATGTATTGCCGATATGCTTCGGGGTCCACTATGATCTGACCGTCATATCCACTATGTGGCTGGGAGTAGGTGCGATGCGGAGCTGACTCTCTGAGGATGGAGAAAAACTTGCGCCCGCGTATCTCGAGCCTCTGCCTAAGAGCACCGCCGTCGGGGCTATCGTAGATATGTGCTGGAATAATTGCAAGATCGCGCAACGGCCTGGAATTGTCGAACCGCACAATCGCAGAATCGTGT
>Ga0265780_10004416_pt1 | contig 18104 bp, 11 predicted proteins | sample P1T30metagenome_FD_192432 | JGI IMG/M metagenome (GOLD analysis project Ga0265780, IMG submission 192432) | Plant litter microbial communities from East Loma Ridge, Irvine, California - P1 T30 | ecosystem: Environmental > Terrestrial > Plant litter > Unclassified | place: USA: California...
GGGGCGCGGACATGGTTGTGTAGGAAAAGGACTGATAGGTTGGAAGAAGGTGATGGGCTTATATTTACGGATGCTTGGGAGATATTTGGTCTTGATTGACGATCGAAGTTGACATGTACCTGCTCCGTTTGGAAATCAATTGTAATTCCAGAAGTCGGATAGAACATTTCGCAATTGAGCTACGAGCACAGTTGAAAGCTTGGTGCTTTTTGTCCTTTTCAAATGGACCAGTACAGTGAAAGCGGACATGGCAAGGCTCGAAATTCATATTGAAATCGTGTTTCCGATGCCGCTATTCCTATCCCATCCCCGTACGCAAAGCTTCTCCTAAACCCCCACATTCTAAGCGCCACCCCGTGTTAGAAGAAGAATTCAACTTCGTTTTTCGATAAAGTTGTTCAGTGATATCCAGAAAAGTCGTGTCGTGAAGAATCGTCTATCCGCGCCATTAAACTCCCCCTTTTGAATCCAAATGTACTGCCCGAGATTTCGTTTTATGCGCCATGTTGTAAGATCGTAACTCATTCCATCTCCAAATCATCCAACTCCTTCTGCCGTCGCTCCAGCTCTTGTCGCATGGCTTCTGCTTCTCGCCTCAGTCTCTCCTTTCTAGCTGCCTTGTCTTCTTGCGACATGCCTGAGTTTGGCGATGGACCGCTACTGGCCCTCGATAGTGCCCCCAGCGATGGATCGATGTTCACCTCTTCGGTCCGCGGGTTCAAGATGGACGAGATAGCATTTGGTCGGTGCGGGACAGGGTGAGCAGATACCGCAGGTGCATCCTCTTGATCCAGTGAAGTTGCGCTCCTACTGCGTTTCCTTGGTGACGGTGCCTTCGGCTGAGCATTCGATGGCGTGGGAAGTTTGTTGGGATACGAGGTGGTTGAAGCGTTGTTGCCGTAGTAATGTGTGAAGTCGATGGCCAGAGGTCCTTTTGGTTCAGGCGTATAGTCTTCCCGAGACTCAAGGGCAGTTGAAGAGTCCGGCGACGCAGAATGTTCGAATGCCGGTGTCTGTGATGTGCGCTGTGGAGGTGAGTAGTCGGCAACAGATGGCGTGGCCTGGGAGCCGGTATCGTTGGCAGGCACTATGCGTTTCCGCCGTTTGATTTCTTGCTTCTTCATGGCTACGGGACGGTGCTTGTTGTGCAGCTTGTAGTACAATCCTGGTATCAAATTAGCGACTGATTGGGCAGATTGTGCAAAAACACGACTCTCGACGTACCACAAGCATTACATATGATGTGACCAGCATCGTCTCGCCGCCAAAGAGGTGTGATTGTGGTACCACAGTTTTGGCACGCTGGAATTGCGCTCGTGGAAGTATTTCCGTTCGAAGGACCAGGCGTTGCGCTGTTGCCATTTGCATTATCAGTAGAGCCGGATCCTGAGGCAGCCTGTGCTTGAGCTAAAGCGAATTTGGCTGTTTTTGAGACGCGGTTGTTGAAAGCAGGGCAGCCGCTGCAGCCTTGCTGTCCACCAGTACCATTACATCTCCCACCACCGGGACAGGTACCGGCTGACATGTGATCGGCAGCCACATAAGTCGCCAGCCGTGGAGAAGCAGCTAGGTTACCAGGTGAAGTGCGGTCATTATTTTCTTGGCTTGGTGCTGGACTTTGCTGCACTGGCAGAATAGGCTGTGTGTTGGTGTTGCGCTTCAGATTCACGGGTCGGTGCTGGTTTCGCGCCTTGAAGTACAGACCACACGCATTACAGATAGTCTCGCCGGTTGGTGACCGGCGCCACAGAGGTGTCTGCGTTGTCCTGCAGTTGCTTTGTTGCATTAGTGTCTTGTGTGCTTACGTATTTATTGGTCGAATGTCCAGATAGCCAGCGGCAGGATTCAGAAAAGGAATTAGTTGACTTACCTGCAAACTTGCCCGGAGATAGGCGCATTGGCTCCTATGACACTGCTGGGGGGCAGTGGCGAGGATGCTGAAGTCGCTGGCGTCGCTGGTCCCTCCAAAATTGGCTTTGCGTCCTCAAGGGAGTGGTAGATTTCGGACCGCGCTTTACTAGGGGACGCAAGTGGTTGCAGTGCATGTTGTGGTGTAGCTGTTCTTGATCCATGGTGGTCGTGGGATTGATTTAGACGTTGAAGACTTTCGGCCATCTCGAGTTCGTCTTTGCTAGCCTCTCGTGACAGATGGTGCGGATATGTTGGTGTTGGAGCAAGTGACGTGCCTCCACTTCCAGAAGGGTGCGCCATGGTCCCGCGGATGCGTCGTCGGAGAGTGAGAGCGGATCTGACACGCGCGTTTGGAGAGTCGTTGCCCACTGCTGCCTAGGGGTGCAGTGCTCTAGAGGATTTGACTGAGATTCCAGCGAGGTTCGGGGGTTTCGGTTTAACCTAGACTTGATCTGATAAACCGGTAGCGTGATTGTGAGGACCCCCAGGTAATGGTGGCGCCCAACGTGACTCGTTGTAATATGCGGGTCCCCGGGTCTTGGTACGTGGTTTTGATTAACTGTGGCACAGAAGAGACGTGGATGAAGTTTATGGAAGCCTCTTCAGCAAGGGAACCCGCCATGCAGCTTTGGGGCGCCGACCGTCATAACGCGCCGTGATCTGAATGCTTGGTAGCCTCGCCGATGCAGTACGGGGTCGGTCGATTATCAGAGCGGTGAACGTGCGTTAGCCAATCGCACCCTCGGCATTCTTAAGCAAAGTCACTAGCGTCGTCCCTGAATCTGACTGCCAACGACCTTTCACCATCACCACCGGCCAAACCGGCAACGGTACCCAGCTTTGGTGATGAACTCTGTTATTCGTGTCGTGTCTATCTACAACAGGGATGGGATACCTCAGCGGCCGGCAACTATCTCGACGTGGCGGCGACGAAAAAGCAATTCTTTGCTGCTACCAACTTCGAGCCATTCGAGCCTTGCAGTCGGGCAAGCGTGGTCGCGGAAGCTGAGCCGGCTCGCCTCTCGCAACCAATTGGTAATGGTGTCTGCTGCCCGCGTTTCGAGCACCGCGATTGCTTGGCTACCCAACGGGGCCCAATGATCGACTGCTATGCTGACCACCATCTGATTGTCTCTGGGTTTCGTCCGCATGGCAGACTGACGCAATTCTCGTCAGCAACTGAATCAACTCGGCCGGCACACGGAACCGAGCGAAAAATCTCCGGATCGATCCACTAGGATTCTGCAAGAACCGACAGCCTGTTCTTCGTTCCATGCATTGCGGCGGACACTAGAGAAGCGAGCGAGCACGTGAGACAGTTACAGTATCGATATTCTGTGGGTAAAGACAATATCATCCAAAGCTTTCGTACATGCTTTTTCACAACAATCGCTATGAATCGCTATCCAAGACATCCTAACTGCACTCGACATGTGCACTTTTGAAACCGAGACCGTGCTGTAATAGCTGCACGGGCAGAACAACATAACATCGCATCCATCTCCACTGTCTAGCTCTTGGCCTTTACGAACTGCCACTATCAAAGGCGGCTGCGTGTGATGGTGTAATTGATGTGGAGGGTTCAACGACCGCCATCCTCCATCGCTGGATTGTGAGCTTAGACTTGTTCCGCGCCCCAGCCCGCATCGGCGTCGCTACCACATCAGTCAGTATGGCCAGACCAGAGTCCAGGAAGTCAAACTCACCGCATGTTCGCCGGGGGCTCAATAGAGGGCACAAACTCGAGAGCGGCGTATCCAATACCGACAATACCAACAAGGGTTCCTGGCACAATGCGGAACCACCTCTCGCCGACAATGACGGATCCGATGAAGATGTAGACTGCGGTCGTGAGCTCTTGCCGCAGCACTGGAATATGGTATGGCTTACAAACACCACGTCCGAGGAACGAAAACATGAAGGAAGCATAGCGAGCCACCTGCTGAGGAATCTGGAACTCGAGCAAAGCGGTGCCTAGACTTATGTTAGCATGCCATACTGCGACACATCGAGGCAGGACCTACCAAGACCAAATATTATCAGGTACACGCCAAGAATGATGTTCGAGCTGGGACAAAGGTCAGCACATGCGCGTACGAATAGTAATCGTCTCTCGTCTCAAAGCACGCTCGACACCGTATCGCTCGGGCATGCTATTCACAACCCTGATCTCTCGCTCACGCTTTGCGCAATAACGAACAGTTTCGAATCGTATGCGGAAACTCCAGAACGCTGTGATATGTATGCGCGCCCGTTCTGATCCAGCCTGTTGCCCTCGGCGTATTCCCGCGACCAAGCTACGATGCGATATGATGCGCGTACGGTGTCCTAAGAACGGATCTCGACTCGACGAGAAGGAATTGGCTTCGAGCGCCCGGTGTAAACTCACAAATCATTGAACGGCAATAACTTCGCAACACCGCCAAGGACCATGAACACAGCGACGGCGAAGTTCACCATGCGACTACGCAATTGTTAGCTCAACCCCCAAAAGCTACTGCCTAGCTTCCAACAGCGACGCGGCCCTCAGCTTTCCCACTCACAAGATATCGGAGAAGTCCATGGCGGGCGAATTGGCGAGATGTGGGAACCGCAGCTTGACGACTACAAGGGAGGGAGAGATGTGGGATGGGAGAAATGGACAGTTGGAAATTTGGACGTGTGAGGGTTGTTGGTTGCGCAAGAGGTCTGGTAGCGGCTAGTGGCCAAGGGAGTTAGGGGCTTGAAACGTCACTGCTTGGCGACGCGTGGGGCGCAGTCCCGAGGTCGCGACCCTGGCTTCGTTGCAGATGACGATGCTAATTTTACGACGACATGGAAATTGGTTGGACGAATATGGATTATCATGAGATGAACATGTCAGGTGCAGGGCTGGACACCTCTACAACTCTCTCGACACAAACTTACTCAAAACGGCGAAGTCAATCATGTACGAATTGAAGTACGCATCAAAGTTTCCTATTCCATCGACCCTGTACCTCAACCGTCTTCAAAGGAGAACTATATCTCGCTTTGAATCTCCCCTTACTATCAACATTCGTTTATGCACCGCTTTTCTTCCTCCTCCATCTAAACCCGTGCCACCCCTCTGTCACGTTCGCCTGGGACGGTTCCCCCGTCTCCTCATCCACTACACTCGTATTTACCCGAACAGTAGCATCCTCAAGCTCATACAAGCGAGAAGAACTGGTGCAATAGCTCTTGTCACTTCCAAGGCTCTGCTCGAGAAATCGCTCTATGTACGGAGGCGCTTGTCTGAATGCAATGACAGGATGGGGACCTGAGGTGGTGTGCAAGACGCAACGCGTTGCGGTGGATGGATCTGACATTTTGGAGACGAGGAGGGGAGGAAAGAGGTAGGCTAGAGGGTGTTTGATGTAGATTGACGTGAAGTACGTGTTCAAGTTCAAGGTGAGCGTATTACAAACCCGCGAATACAGCATTCGTCCAATTCCTTGTATGTGATTCCATCTCTTGAAGACAGCACAATGAATCCATACCACAGTCACATTGATATTCAGCACCTCAACACCCACACAGCATACAACTCGCAAACCCCCCCAATCTATTATACCCACACTCAAACAACCATGCCATATACTATCCACATCCCCGCCCCTTACCAAATGCGCAACCACATCCTCACAACCCTGCACGCCACCACCATCCCCCGCATCGACATCAGCAGCGCCGCCCCCGTCTCCATCGCCATCTACAACGACACCCAGGCCTGGGGCTGGAACGTGTCGTACACCCCCTTATCCACCTACGGCCCTGCAAAATGGGACGCCTACCGCCGCCTCGCGCACCAAAACGGGTGGTTCAATCATCTGTGGCTCATATGGCAGCACGAGCACTGGCTGCGCATTAAAGCGAAGGATAAGCTGATGCGGACTGCGACGCTGGGCCCGGTGAGGGGGGCGTTTAGAGAGGTCAGAGGGTGGGGGAGGTGGGTCAGGAAGCCAGGGCTGGGGGAGAGGTTTGGGAAGTGGAAGATGGTGGAGAGAACGATTGAGGGCGTGCAGAGAGTGCGAGCGGCGACTTATAGGAGAGGGGGGAGGTTGAGGAGGACGGCGAGTGAGGGGGATTTGGCGAGGGTGGGTGTTGAGGTGGAGGTGGAGGTGGAGAGTTTGACGGGGAGTTTGGTGGAGAGGTTGGATGCGTTCAGACTGAAGGAGAAGGACGGCGGGGTGGAAACGATGGGTGATGAAGAAGAGGCAGCCGAAGATAAGAAACCGGGCTCAGAGAGCCAGTCACCCTTCTCTGACGAGTACGCTCTCCCAACAAAAGAGTGGTACGAATGACCCCCGCACCAACATTGTATCGGTGCTTTCACATTTCATAATCGTTCCTTTCGCACATCTATATATACAACGGTATGCTTCATGTCGTGTCGCATTTCTGCAATGCGAGAGTCGCTAAGCAGTGACCGTAAGTTCTATTAGAATGCCAAAAGTTTCGCTAGCCACAGACGCTGTGTCTGAGATGTAGCATTACTGCTTCCTCTTATTCCTTTTCTTCACGTAGGAGCATCATCGCTCAGTCTTCCCATTCGGGGTTCTGCCGATATGTTAGCATCCTTCATTCGAGTGAGACCATGTAGGGCAACGTACCTTCCGCAGTATGACCACACCCTCTAGCACGTTTGTCAGACTCAGGTACTTCTCGTCTTCCAGTTCAGCCCTCTCGCCATGCGCCAGTAGCACTGGCGTACTCTGTGTCTGCCATCCGGTGATGGTCTTTGGTCGACCCGCTTGACCGACAATGTCGACGGCCTGACCAACACGAACGTTAACAGTAAGCGGCTGAAGATCCTCGTCGAGGGTGATGAGGAAGCGGGGCGCCATAGCTGTCGCCAAGTAGTACAGGAGGTAATGTGAGTCACCGGCAATGAAGCTCTTAGCGTCAATAAGAGAGACCAGGACGGTGAGCAGACCGGCGGCCGCCACGCGAGACAGGACTTGTCGGTCGGTATGGAAGGGGCTCACAGTGAGCGTACCCTTACCCATGTGTAGTAGACCCTGAGCAATGCGCACCATGAACAAGGCGTTGGGATCGCGGTGGTAGTAGCTAGCCAATTGGCGGAGGAGTTGTGCAAGACGGGCATTGTTGGTTCCGGCACCGCAAAGACCCATGGCAAAGATGGCGTTGATGGCAACATCGTTGTCATTGTCGTGAGAGTATCTCGACAGGGTGTCGTAGACCTTCATCTGTGGGTTGCTGGGGCTGATGAGACCAAGCGCAAGAGGCACAGCTTTTCGGATATTTGCTTCGCCGTAGTGCATGAGGTGGCCAAGGGTGCGGAGAATCATATCTTGGCCGACATCCTCACCCATTGCAACGAGCGACAGACCAATGACAGCGTACGACTGGAGTAGCTCGTCGCCTTTCTTCTCCTCGCTCTCATCCTCAATGTGCTCGTTACAGATGTGCAGCAGCTGCTGAATCTTCAACACAGCACCAGTACCTGCCCAAGCACAGACCTCGGTCAGTACAGAGGCAGACTTGGCGGCGGGGTGGTCGAGCGCCTTCAATGTCTCGAGAATGACGTCAACCTCCTCTTGCTGGCCGAAGAAGAGCAGTGCAAGACCAAGCGCCATGAAGCGAGTCCACTTGTCCTTGAGCTGTTTCGATCGGTCCTCGTCCAGAAGAGTGTTCATCAGTGCGGCCGTAACCTCGCCGTTCGCTGATCCAACGAAGATCATGCCGAGAGACAAGGCAGCCATGGCAGAAAGCTGCATATCGAGACTAGTGTCGCTGACAATTGGTAGAAGAACTTCGAGAAGCTCCTCCTTGTTTGAACCAGCATATGCCAATCCAAGGCCCATAATTGAAGCAAGGCGAATCTGCCTGTCCTTGGACGAGATGTTGTCCTCGTCGCCCAAGAGAGCCAGAGCCGGATCCGAGTCGAGACGCACACCTGTGTTGAAAATACCTGTTGCAAGCATGGCACCGGCCTTGACTGTGTTGTCATCGACACCAGTGTAGGGGTCGATCTTGTCAAGACCAGTCTCAACGTCCCAGAGCAAAAGCATACCCAGAGAAGCAGTGGTTGAAAGCATGCCCTCTTCCTTGGTCTTCCACACCCAGCTGCTCTTAGCCTCGGCGTTGAGCATGAGCGTGTCGTTGCCGTAACCAGTGTTGACAAACGCGTTCACAAATGCCGATGCGAGATTGTGCCTAGCAGAGTCGGTGTTTGTGAGGCCTGCTGTCCTGCTGCTTTCAAGATGTGTCTTGTAGATGTCGTCGGGGGTCTTCGGGTCCAAGATGTTGAGCTCCTTGCCCAGCGCCTTGTAGTAATCCGGTAACCGCGTGTTGTTCATGCAATCTTGAAGCTCCGGGTCGTCGTCCTCGGACACATCGAGCCATATCCGCTGTCGCGCAACGAGGAACGCCATTTGTCTCCTGATGGCCTTGTCCTTGGTTGAGTTGAACACCTCCTCGATCAAGTCGCGGTCGTTCAAGCGTATGGCCAAAGCCACAGCCTGTGTGTATTGCTTGTATTTGCGGTAGACCTGGTAGACGGTTCGGAGGAACTTGTCGTTGTCGGGGTATGTTAGGAGCGGGACGTTGCTGACCATGTACAAGCATACACGCGCATATGTGTTCTCGTCAATGTACTGCTCGATCTGGTCAATCATCTCCAGCTCAGACAGAATGTCGACAGCATCCGCCTCAGCATTGTGCTTCAAGAAGAAGGGCACGAGGTTCGAGGCGAGGTCAGTGATGTCGTCCGTTGACTTGTCATCGTTCAGCCTGTTCTGGTACTCTCTGCCGATCTCAAGAGCAAGATGGCGCATGTACTCGTGGCCCCATGATCCGAGATCCGTGGAAGGAGCTTGTAGGCGGTACTTCAAGCAGTCGAGGCGCTCTTCGTCGGAGTACGTCATGCCGAGGACGGAGAGCATGTCGGCGAACGATTGCTGCTATTGTCAGTCTCCCATTCGGTTATAACGGCCATGCCACGCACCTTGTTCTCGCCTTCGGGCCATGACGCATACTGCTTCTCCAGGCTCTCGTAGTGTGGTCGGAGAAATTTGAGCGGCTTGGGTACTGCGGTCATAGAACTCGTCGATGTCTTGATCAAGTCCTTGATCTGGTCGAGCGCAGGCTTGTAGAGGCTGGTGTCGGATTCCTAGGGAACGCAATGTCAGCTGAAGCTCGCGGATACAAAACGTCTCCAAGCAAGTGGCTTACCAATATCCGCTCAACTAGCATGTCGAGCTCGCTCTTGAGTTGTTGATCCTCCTCGCTGAGCTCCTCTGCAGCTTCTGTTAGCACTTGCTCGCCATATTGTCGTATTGCAGCTGTCCCGCAGGCGAATCATACCTGTGGCTGTCGCAACGCCCTTCTTGTCGTCCTCGACCTTGCCATCCTTGCCAGTCTTGGCGTCCTTCTCTGCATCGCCATTCACTGGCGCCTTGCCCTTGCCCTTCTCAGCGGCGGTGGGCTTCTTCTCGTCTTCCTTCGCCATGTTGATTACGAGTGATCGCTAGGGCAAGCGGCGAAGTGGCTATGTATGACGGCGGGGAATAGCGGGATCGATTGCAAGGGGTTGCGTGAACACCCTGGTCGAGTACGGGAATCAGAGGGAACCACCGAAATGTATGCGAAGGTGGTGGATGATGTGTGGGGGCGTGTCGTGGGATTGTTGTCGATGAGGCAGCTCTGCAACTGCACCTCACGTCCAGTCGGCTGCCAAGCTTCCACCCGCCGATCACCAGCGGCGGCGAGCTCAGACTTTCTCGAGCCCGCCAAAATTATTCATTCACCCATCTGGACCCCTGCGAAAACTGCCAACACCACGCTTCAAGGCTACCAACTACTGCCAGTATGAAGCTCAACGTCAAGAATATCCGCTATCTGAGCCCAGATGACTGGCGTGTCCTCACTGCGGTATGCGCCCGCACCCATCTTTCCATCGCATAGCGGGGAACTAACGCTGATGGAGACCATGACAGACAGAAATGGGCAGCCGGAACCATGAAGTCGTGCCCACACCGCTGATATCGCAAATCGCCTCTTTACGATCCGGAAACGGCGTGCACAATTGCATATCCAACCTCGCCAAAATCGGCCTCATCGCCAAAGTCAAAAACGCAAAGTACGACGGCTACAGACTGACTTATGGCGGGCTCGACTACCTCGCCCTCCACACACACACCAAGGGCTCCGTCGTATACTCCGTCGGCAACCAAATCGGCGTCGGCAAAGAATCTGACATCTTCGTCTGCGCCTCCGAATCCGGCAGACAGCTCGTCCTCAAGATCCACCGCCTGGGCCGCATCTCCTTCCGCACCGTCAAGGCGAACCGCGACTATCTGCGCAACCGCCAGTCCGGCTCATGGATGTACATGTCGCGCCTCGCCGCGCTCAAGGAGTACGAGTTCATGAAGGCCCTGCACAGAGAAGGTTTCCCCGTCCCCGAGCCCGTCGGCCAGAACAGACACACCGTCATCATGGGCCTGGTCGATGCCTTCCCCATGCGCCAGATCTCCAAGGTCGGCGACGCATCCACGCTCTACGCCGAACTGCTCGCGCAAATCGTGCGCTTTGCCCAGTTCGGGCTTATACACGGCGACTTCAACGAATTCAACATCCTGGTGGAAGAGCGCGACCAGCCCGACGGCAGCGTCTCGTTGATCCCCACGATCATTGATTTCCCGCAGATGGTCTCCATCGACCACGCGAACGCCGAGTACTACTTCGACCGCGACGTGGCGTGTATCAAGCGCTTTTTCGACCGCCGCTTTGGCTTCACGAGCGACGAGCCCGGGCCGTTCTTCAAAGACGCGATCAAGATGATTACAAAACGGCTGGATGTCGAGGTCCAGGCCTCGGGATTCAGCAAGAAAATGGCAAAGGAGCTGGAGGTGTACATGAAGGAGCACGGCGTCGACGGCGACGCGGGCGACGTCGAGGTGGAGAGGGAGGATGGCGGCGAGGCTGAAGATGAGGAGGAAGATGAGGTAGAGGTCGAGGTAGAAGACCTTGCTCCCGAAGACGGACCCGTTCAACCGCCGGCAGACGAGCAGACGCCCTCAGTTCTTGCGCACCAGATGACCATCCTAGACATTCGCGACACTGACCCCTTGCCGGATCTCAGCGACGTCAAGCCTCCGCCTCAACCCACCATGTCCACCAAAGCCGCGAAGAAGAAGGCTGGGTGGGCCATCTAGAATGCCACTCGCTGCCTTGATGTTGTTGTCTTCTTTTCTCCCACGATACCCACGCCTTCGAGCTGCTTAAATGTAACCAGACAAAAGTTAGACCATTGTAGATGAGATGCAAATATGAATGTCATGATACTATCTTGCTTGTATGCGCGCCTTCATCCTGAGCATGTTCCCCTGAAGTTTCCCATGGACATGTCATCAGCGTGCAACGACGACCTCATGTCACGACACATCAGAGCATTACCATAGTTCCAGAGACATCTCAGTGAGGAGTACATCACGGTACAGGAAGAGCAAAGCATGAGTCGGAAGAAGATCTATCATACGACGAACTATCGAACCTGTGAGAAATCCGCCCATAGACCTTTTGACCGTAGCCACCATTTTTGAAACTGCCCACCATCGATGAAAGAAATGCTGCATAGTCCATTAAGATTGCTTGCTCCGCTCTTACGTCCAGATATTAACAAATGTACTTAAGATGATGTAAGAAAGCCGACCAAGGACGATGGTGGCGATGAACGAAGAACATGAGGCGAAGAAGGATATGCTCAAAGGGCCGCCGACCAAGAACAGTATCATGGCGGCCAAGAATCCCAAGGCGAGGCGTGAGCAATCATCGGAGTAATGACACAGGCGACGAGAGCCCAGGTCAAGTCCTGTCGTGGAATGCGTGGAATGGTGAGATAGAGGAGCGGCCATGCTGCAGAGAGCAGTGTGCTGTCCGTGATAGCATGGTAGACGGTATATTATCGGGTGATGCCAAGAAAGGTTCTCGAGAGGATGCGACTGGTGGATGCTGGAGAAGCGATCTTGAAGAATAAGCGTACACGAAGATGAAGCGGCGAGTTGAGCGAAAGCACTCGAAAGCTCAAGAACGGCGGAACTAATCCTCGCGGCCGGTGGTGGAATGGGCCTCGACCTTGACGGGTGTCGCAGGGTTCGTCTGAACACCGCCACCGTTCTCGGAGACACCATCGTCGCTCTTCAAAGCTCCAGCTTGGCTCATCTGGTACATGGTTGGGCGGGCGGTTCCAAGGGTGGAAGGGATCGCGGGAGCCCAAGGAGGTCGGTAACCACGCTGCATGAACATCTCGAACTCGTTGGTACCGTTCTGGGAGACCGGCGAGATGGACTGATAGCGGTCAGGCGTGCCCAGTGCCCTAGCCTGGGCCACACCGACCTCGTACTCGGCGGCACGGAAGACACGACCGGCGGCAGTCTGCTGCTTGAGCATCTTCTGCTCATGTGTGTCTGAGAAGCGGATCTGGATGAGGTGCTCTTCGCCACCGGGTTTCGAAACAGCCTTGTTGTTGTAGTCCCGGATCACTTCATCGCAGATGTCGCGAGTCTCGAAACTGGGCAGGTTAGCATGAAGGTACAAGTACTGCGACTAGGTGATGCTCACCGAGCGAAGCCGACGCCACGACCAGTGCCTGAGTTGTCGCGGAGGATCCTGCTTGAGCAGACCTTGTGAGGAGCGAAGATGCTAGCGAGTTCCTGTGCGAAGTCAGCAAGTGTGGTCGACAACGCATCGAGAAGTACTCACATGCTCGTTGAAGTTCTTGGGGATGTTCGAGACGTAGAGGTTGGTGTTGCACTCGTCGGAGAACTTCTTGAGCTTGGAGTAGAATGATTCCTGGTGATGGTCAGTACGATCAAGTTGAAGCGACAGAAGGTGCGACGGCTTACCCGAGCGAAGCTGACCTCGTAGCCAAGATAGTGGAAGCCGCGGATGCAGTCCTCGGCGTCTTCGAAGTTGTGATACTTGATGAACCCAAAGCTGTCAATGTGTTAGCACCATGTTGAGGGCAGGTACTCGGGCAGATGACTCACCCCTTGCACAGCTGGGACTTGTTGTCGATGATGGACTTGGAGCTCTGGATGTCACCGAAGCGCTTACCCCAGGCCTGGAGCATCTCGTCGGTCGTCTCTGGCAACAGGCCTCGGATGTACACGTTGGTCTCGCCAGTCTTGTTCTCAAGGCTCCGATCGAGCGGCTTGTGAGGCGAGCTCGGGGCAGGGATGGCTCGCGGGATGCCAGGCTCCTGATGAACCAGGGCGAGAAGCTTGGGGGGGAGCTGTGGCATGCTCTGCTGCTGCTTGGCCATAGGGGCCATCAGTTGGTACGGGTGAGCCAACGAGGACGGTGAGGGGGTTGCGCTGCTCGTGTAGACGGCGCTCGGCGAGCGGTCCATGATAGTCGCACCAGCGCCATAGCGGTACATGCCACCGGTGCTGCCGTATGGGGTGCCAGGGATGTCGTTCTCGTTGGAAGAGATCGAGTCGCGGCGAGGAGTCATGAGCGACGGCATGTCACCGGTAGGTATGCGTCCTGCCCAGCCCGGCGGCATAGGGCTGTTGTCAACAGCCTGGGCATACTGGTAGGAGGCATGAGGGACGTAGGCAGCGGCATGGTTGTACATGTTAGGTGAGGGAGTCATGCCGGTCTGTTGCTGGCCACCAGGCATCATCTGGTAAATGTTGTTGAGGACGTGCTGGTTGGGGACCCAGAGGCTCTGACCATGGAGCTGGTGGACGTTGTTGTACTCGGAGTTGCCCGACATGCCCGAGGCAGCGGACTTGGAGGTCGAGGTGGATCCATATGAGGTGTGCATGTTGAGAGCTGCCAGATTGTTCGTCAGACTCTGGATGTTGGGCTCACCGTTGGGGGACATGGGCAGACCTCGAGGAAGGTACTGGTTTGCTCCATGACCCTGGCCGCCGCTGTAGTTGTGCATGTTGTGTCCCTTGTAACCGGCGTTGGGCTGCGCGTAGTTCTGGCGGGGGTTGGACGTCATCGTGAGGTCTGGGTTGCCGCTGACTTGGTGAAGAGTGGCAGCCAGATGGATGATCCGAGACGGGAAAACCTGGAGCTGGCACAGGTGCTGGTCGAGGGGAGGAAGTAGGCGCTGAAATTCCGTAGACGCTCAAGGCGGGTTGAGGGTGCGGGCTGATTGAGATGTAGAGAAGAACGTTGCTCTGCGGCGAAAAATTAGCTTTTATCCGGGGACGCCAAGGTGCAATTGCGGTGGCTGGAGTGGTGATCGGTGATGGTGAGGAAGCTGGATTGTCACAAGGCGTGGGGGAGGAGGTGGGGTATGAGCCACAAAGTGAAAGGACGGCGGAAGGTGAAGACACGCTTACCGAGCCGTAAATGTCAAACTTTGCAATGTGCAGGACAGGTAGTGACTCCAAAGCTGCGGCAACGTCAGTCTCGGAGCAGGCGGCGTGACAATGGTACAGGCCACTGACCTGCGAAAAGCTACAAAGAATGTGGCCACTGATGCGTATTGGTGAGAAAGAAGTGGTGTGAAGAAAGAGTGAGGTGAAGAGAAGAAGAGACGGAAGAGAGAAGTAGGCGAGGCAGAGAAATAGTGCTCGGGGGCGGCGTTCCGGCGTCGCTGATGGGGAAGGAGCACTCGTGAGAATGTTTTGGTGGAGTTGAGAAATGCGGCAGGTGTACACGAACGGCAGCCTCGCCCACCATTCAGGAAGCCACGAAGCGGAGATGAGATGCCGGAGGAGAGAGCTCACCTTTTACGACAAATCAAGCGGCAGGTGTCGTAGTGGATGAACACGATACCAATTAGCAATCGTCGAGTTGGTGCTATTCAAGTCGTGCTCCGTCTTTCTCTCCTGTCGCGTGTTTGGCCGGCCGTCGCTTTATGAAATGTTACTGAAGAACTGTTCTGATAGAGATGTCGATATGGTTTCTGTGAAGAAGCTGCAGGATTTTTACTGCTTGCTCGCTATAGTGGGCGAGGCACTCCTTTAATATTTCGACTGCATGTCAGTGTTGCGTTGACCTGTACAAGCCAGGGATGAGCTTCTTTGAAGCTGCACATGGATTTGGACGTGCGAGCTGTGCATCAGTCGTGCACCTCTGCCCGCATCCGCCTGCCGGCCAAGCCTGTTTAAGACGGGCGTGTAGCACTCTCGAGACGACGAGGCGCTTCTGTCGGCCGCAAGGCTTCTACTTCTGGCGGCTTGCTCCCCACAAAAGAAGCAGATGCGGCGACGGTGCCCTTGCAGTAGGGCTGAACCAGCAATGGCGTCAGTCAAATTTGAATCATCTCCGACTCTTCTTCGTGGATGCGCGAGCAGGGTTTGGCGTTCGTCTTCGCATCCTTCGGTGTGGGCAGCCGTGTGGTGAGGACTCGACCTGTCGCTTTTTCAAGTTTGACCGCCCCTCCAGCTACCGGGTGCCCGCAAAGACCACATCCGAGCCTGATGGGGTGCATAACTGTGTTTGAAGTCGGACGTACCTGTAATATGGTAGTGAGGACGTACAGACACCTACAGTAGGCCTTGACCTAGTCATCCATCGCTGGGAACTGCCTAGTACATAGGTACATTGGCGCGCCTTGTGTCTCCGCAACGAGCCGGCGCAGTGCAGCGAGTGGCATTCGTTGCACGTCGTCTTCAATGGTCGAGGCTTCGAGTCGAATGTGCGATTCCGGTCGCCCCACACCTCAACGTCGAAGACGCCTCTCAAGTGACAATGAGAAGGGTCCACAAGCCGCAGCCGCGCTGCAAGCCGAACTTCCTGTTCCTCGTTGGCTGAGAAGACTTGTCTGTCAAGACTGCAACGGTAATGCAGAAGCAAGGGATTGCGTCAGTGCCGTGTCAGGCTATCCCAGCCACTCAACCCATGAAGCGTTACTTCCACGAAAGACATCGCTGGTGGACGCCTCTTGTGCGAGCTGCGACCTGGACTTGTAGAGATAGGTTGGGCATTGGGTTGCGAGGCAGTTGCCTGTATCAGACTCGCGGTGAGCACATGTAAGAACAAGAGACAGGCGACTAACCAAGACTGCTCCATTAGTACTCAGCAACTGGCCATATGAGGCCTCGCCTGCTTTGGAGTACTACAGACCTCGCTGAAAAGAGAGCAGACCGCTTCCCTCGCGTGCTCTGTGGGCGCAAGCGCAGTGATTACCGTGTCGCATATAATGCTACGCAGCTATCCGCAAACCTGCTCGCCCGCTGAAATAGGACTGTAGGTCTAATAGAGGTTGTATGCCGTACCAAGCTGGCGGTGCGAAAGACGCTCACTTGTATCGAGAGCCAGTGATTGTGTTGGGATCAATGGGTCCAAGTAAAGGTGGCGTAAGATCAGAAAGCCATTTGGCTGTTGTCACATGGCTCCCTGGCAATGTCAGGCATGCTGTGCACCGTTAGGCGCCGGGTGATTTTCCCACCGCTTTCTGATACATCAGCCTGCCCTTTGGATTCACATAATGTGGGAATGCCTCGCTGTGACTCTAGTGATGTTACCTCACCTCACCTCAAACCAGGACGTCGGAAGACATCGCTACCACACATTGTCAGGAGAGCCGTGGCCGTTCGGCTTCGAGTCGCCTGCAGCCCGCATTCCCGATGTCGTACAGGACAAATGCGCTTTCGCCAGATTTGTGTCAGCCTCGCCAGGGTCTCATGCCCTAGCAGCAACTTTTGGGAATTGCCCGGGTGACTGGTGGATCAATGTGGACAAGCTCTGTCGGAGGATGATAGAAGCTGTGCGTCGCCCTTCGAGAGAGATCTTGCATCTGTAATAGTACACATGAATCGGGATCGCAAAGCCTAGGTGAGTTGTGAGAAGTGCCTGATGTACATGGTAGAGGCAGTGTGGGTAGACAGCAGTTCGCCTCGCAAGTCGACAAGCTCGGCTGGATCTGCTGTGACGTCGCTGGAGCCTGTCCTTGACAAATACGCGGTGAATCTCGATTGGCTCAAAACCATGTGTGTCTATATGATGCCGGCATCTTGATTGAAAACTGCTGCAGCTCTCCCGAGGTCGTGCCATAGTGTCGGTAACGCTTGGTATCCCTGGAGAAGCTCGAGACGCTCTGAAGGTGAGTTCTGCATGTTTGAATTGAGTCCGAATGAGTGTGAGTGTAATGGATTGATACGAATATGATTCACGTCGTTTCTCACTCGGAGAATAGATGGATTTGCGCGGTGAAGCGTAGATGCGGATGTCGGAGGTTTATCGCCCACTAGTGGAGAAAGCGTTTATCACCGCAGGCTTCACAGCATTAGTCCAGGCAACAATGCTTGCGCCTCGACATGGATATTTTTGCTAATACATATTCGCTCGAATCAAAGTCTGTGTCGCACTCATTCGATATTACGAGTTGAATCTATGCGGTATCTACATGTTGCAACTAGAGAAGGAAAGATTTACAAGGCGGTATAACAGAGTCGCTGCAAACCAAAGCGAACACGCTCCTTTCATGCCACGAATCAAACGCCACGCCTCATCCAATTCTATCCCTGAAATGCTGAACAAATTGCTGCTGGTTGGACTATGACCACACGTCTTCTTGGTACTGGTTGGACGCTCTCATTGCCTTTACGATCTCCTCGCCCTTCGTCTCTGAGACGTCGCGGTACTTGGCAATAATTTTGCCGAGCAAAGTGTTGACCTCGCGAGCCATGTGCGCTGCGTCACCGCACACGTAAAAGTAGGCCTTTTGCTCGAGCAACTTGTTGACCTCCTCGCCATGCTCTTCGATCTTGTCCTGCACGTAGACCTTCTTGGGCCCGTCTCGCGAGAAAGCGGTATGCATCTCGAATTGATCGCCGAGATCCTCCTTGTATTGCTAGGAAAATGTTAGTGGGTGACATCAGGAATGTATAGTATGTGACTTGCCTTCCACTCGTTCGCGTACATGAAGTCCTCACTCTGTTTCCTGCAACCGAAGAACAGAATGGTCTTTCCGACGTTCTGTCCGGCCTTCGCTTGGGCAGCGCGCTCCTGGACAAAGCCGCGGAAAGGTGCCACACCAGTTCCAGGGCCGACCATAACAATTGGCTTCGATGGATCCGATGGGAGCTTGAAGTTCGAGTGTCGAACATGTACAGGAACGTGGATACCGTCGTACTTGTTGCGAGGACCAGTGATCGCGTAGTTCAAGCCGTGAGGATCGGGGTTGGGGTCACCGTGCTGCTTCTGCTTCAATGCGAGGAGGTAATTGGTGGTTACGCCCTTGAGAACATGTGGCGCGCCGG
>Ga0265780_10004417_pt1 | contig 18104 bp, 13 predicted proteins | sample P1T30metagenome_FD_192432 | JGI IMG/M metagenome (GOLD analysis project Ga0265780, IMG submission 192432) | Plant litter microbial communities from East Loma Ridge, Irvine, California - P1 T30 | ecosystem: Environmental > Terrestrial > Plant litter > Unclassified | place: USA: California...
TTAATAAGGTTTATTTTGCAGCAGCATATCAAGTGACTCCAAAATTGAGCGTGGGTGCTGATTTCAACTATAATTTTGGCGATGTAGAAACAAAAAATATATGGTCGCAAGATATTCAGTACAGCTCAAGAGAATTGAATGCATCAGATTTGACAGGTTTTAATTTTAATCTGGGTGCTATTTATGCAAGTAAGATCAAAAAGAAATATGACTTTTTTGCCAGTGCGGCTTATACTCCAGAAAGTACTTTGAAATCTGAAAACAAGAGAACTATCGCAACGGTCATTGATTTTGGCGGCGTAGAAAATGTGGTAGAAGAAAGGAATATTGATGTTGACAATGTCGATTTAAAATTACCTAGCAAGTTGACTTTAGGAACTGGTTTCGGTGTAAAAAGAAATTGGTTTGTAGCCGCAGAAGTAGCTTTGCAGCAAAGCAGCAGCTTCGGAAGCCGTTATAACGACATTACCAATGTAGCTTATGAAAATTCAGAAAAATTCTCTATCGGAGGTTATTTTATTCCGAATTTCGCTTCGTACACGAGCTACTTTAAAAAGATGACTTACAGAGCTGGCTTGAAATATGAGAAGACGGGTCTTGTCATTGCAAACGTGCCGATTAAAGATTATGGCTTCAGCTTGGGCGTAGGCCTTCCTGTTTCGGGTTCTACCCTAAATATCGGATTTGAATATGGAAAAAGAGGAACCACCGAAGCCAATCTGGTAAAAGAGAATTATGCTAATATTTTTATAGGACTTTCATTAAACGACAAATGGTTTGTGAAGAGAAAATATGACTAAATCGTTATTAAATAAAAAGTTTGCTTTCCTTTTCCTGCTCGTTCTGCAGGCAGGAATCTTGTTTGCGCAAAAGCCGTCAAGTGCTGAATGCAAGCAAAAACTGAATGATTTTAAAGAGCTGGCACAAAAAGGGGAAAGAGGCGAAATTTATATCGCATGGCTTTCTTTAAAGAAAAACTGCGCGTCTTTAGAGGAAGAAGTTTTTGTGGAAGGAGAAAAGTTTCTAAACGAACGAATACTTCAAGCAGATACATCCGAAGAAAAAGCAGTCATAATTCAAGAACTACTTTCTTTGTATGACGAACATGACAAGGTTTTTCCTAATAATAAGAGAGGCAATCGCATTCAAAAAGCAATTGTTCTCTATGAAAATAAGCAAGGCACTCCAGCTGAAATTTATTCTTTGCTAGACCAATCTTTTACTGCAGAAGGATCCTCATTTGTAAATGCTTCCCTTTTAAATACTTATTCCAAGCTGATTGCTGATCAACTTAAGGATGGAAAAATAACGCATGACCAAGCGCTAGAAAAACTGGATAAAATCTACGAAAAAATACAAGTTGAAACGGTAAAATTGCAAGCAGAAAAAAATAAGTATGCCCAGCAAAAAGACGGCAACGTTTTGGCTGCATCAGATTTAGTAATTGTCAAGAATATCGATAACAGCTTGCAAGAAATGAAGCTGGTGTCAAAAAACAGCAACGGCATTGTTAATGCTTTTTCAACCTGCGAAAGCCTGACCGCTTTTTACCAGAAAGATTTTGAAAAGCAATCAAAAAACGGACTCTGGCTTGAAAGAGCCTCAGAAAGACTGGAAGAAAAAAAATGCAAATCTGATTTCTATTTGAAAGTTTTAGAAAAATGGAATGAAGTAAGTCCAAATGCAAAATCAGCTTACAGCCTGGCACTTTTAGCAAGACAAGGCAAAGATAAAGATAAAAGCAAGGCTATTGCATATTTCGTGCAGTCGGCTTCCTTTGAGACAGATGCGGTTAAACGATCAAATATTTATTATCTGGTGGCAACAACTTATGCAGGATCAGATAAAGAAAAAGCAACTTCTTTTGCAAAAAAAGCAATTGAGTCCAATCCGGGTTCAGGGAAATCTTATATTTTGCTGGCACAGTTTTACTCGAACAGTGCAAACGAATGTGCTACATCAGATTTTGATAAAAAAGCCATTTATTGGCTTGCTTCTTCTACAGCAAAACAGGCCGGAATTGTCGAGCCTTCCTTAAAAAAATCTGCTGATGAACTTGCGGCGCGATTTGCAAAGCAAGCACCTTCAAAACCTGAAATTAAAGCGGCGGACAAAAAAGCGGGTGATAAAGTTTCGTTCAGGTGCTGGATTAATGAAACGATAAGTATCCCAAAATTATAGTATGCTTTTTCTGAAAAAAATAGTTTTTTACAGTTGTGTGGCTTTGTCAGTGGCAATGCTGTTTTCCTGTGAAAGCAATTTTAAAGAGGTGCAGAAAATCAATGTTTCAAATTTTGCTCCAATGGGAGAAACAGATACGGTAAATTTAAAATATACCGATTCTGGCAGAGTCAAGGCGATTTTGGTCAGTGCAAAAATGCTTGATTATGGCAATGCGGCTTTTCCTTATACCGAATTTCCAGTAGGTGTCGATATTACTTTATATGATGCGCAGCAGCAGAAAAGCTATGTGGTTTCTGATTATGCCATTCGATATAAGCAAACTGATGTTATTGACCTGCAGGGAAATGTAAAAATTACATCGCACGATGGAAAGATTTTAGAAACAACGCAGCTATATTACGACCAAAAAAGAGAGTGGTTCTTTACGGAGAAAAAATGCAAGCTGACATTGGGGCCAGGCAACGAATTTTATACAAAGGGATTTGACGCCAGCCGGGACTTTAAAAATATCAGCGGGCAGACATTCTTTGGTGAAGGCCAAGCTAGTGATTTCTAAAATTTATATCTTATGACCTACTTAAAATACATCCAATATTTTTATTTGATTGCGGCAATTCTTTTTGCAGTTGACGGTTTTATGCAGTTAAATGCAGCAGAAAGAAGTCCGTGGATCAGCTTTTTCTTCGCAGTAATTGCGCTTTTTATGTTCTTCTTCCGAAGAAAATTTGCTAAAAAATTTGAAGACAACGGCAAAAATAAATAATTCCTATTTCTATTTTATTCTTTATTTGCTAGATAGTTTGGCTTTGTCAGGTCAAGCTTGGCCTCGGTATTGAAAAAAAATAACATCTTTATCAGAAAATATAAGTATACTGCTTTTATTATTAAATAGATAATTGTATTTTCGCCCTCTGAATTTAAAAATTAACAATAAAAACAATGGCAGTTTTATCAAAAATTAGACAACGATCATTACTTCTTATATTTGTTATTGGTTTTTGCTTATTAGCATTTGTCGTAGGAGATTTAATCAACAGCGGTGGCTTTAAGCAGACTTCAAAATATGTGGGAAGCATCAACGGAGAAGATATTTCGTATGAAGACTTCAGAGCAAAAGTTGATGCAGCTGAAAAAAGCGGTCAGGGAACTGCAGTTCAAGCAGCCAATGCCGTATGGAATCAAGAGGTTTCGATCGCCTTGCTGACAGAAGAATTTGAAAAAATCGGAATTAGAGTTGGGGAAAGCCAAATTCTTGAAGTTTTAAAACAAAGCCAAGATATTGGTCAGAATCCTCAGTTTCAAAATGCTGCCGGACAATTTGACGTTCAGAAGTTTAAAGAATTTTTTCAATCAAGTCCTGCTGCAGTAGCGCAACTTGCTGAAAGAGAAAGACAAGCGGAGATTAACGCAAAGTTCGTTATTTACAACTCGATGGTAAGAGCGGGAACTATTGCTACAGAAGCGGACGGAAAATTCCAATATAAAATGGAAGCTGACAAGGTTTCTTTTGACTATGTAGCGTATCCTTTTTCAAATGTTAAAGACAGCGATGTTCCTGTTTCTGATGATGAGATCGTGGCTTACATGAGAAAAGACGAAAAGAAATATAAAGCGGAAGAATCAAGAGAATTAGAATATGTTTTAATCGAAGACAAGCCTTCAACAGAAGATGAAGCAGAGGTTAAGAAAAATATTTCAGCATTGGTTGATTCCTTAAGAATGACTTCTAGAAATCAAGAATTTGTAGATGCCAACTCTGATATCAAATACGATTCAACTTATATTACTAAAAAGCAATTGCCAGCTGCTTTCGTAGAGCAATTGTACAACCTGCCAACAGGTGAAGTTTTCGGGCCTTATCTTTTCAACGGATACTACGCAGTCAGCAAATCGTTAGGAAAACGTGCTGGAGCTAGCGCAAAAGCAAGCCACATTTTAGTTGCCTACAAAGGAAGCAAAACTCCTAACCCAGCAATTACCAGAACAAAAGAAGAGGCGCAGGCAAAAGCAAATGATTTGCTAGCACAAATTCAAGCAAATCCGGCTATTTTTGAAGCTTTGGTTGCTGCAAATTCTGATGATTCTGGATCTGTGCAAAACAGAGGAGAATATGACGGAATTACGCCAGGGCAAATGGTGAAGCCTTTTGATGATTTTGTGTTCAACAGGCCAATCGGAAGTTTGGGTATTGTTGAAACTGAATTTGGTTTCCATATCATCAAAGTAACTGACAAGCAAGATGCTGTTCGTTTGGCAACAATTGCTCAAAGAGTAGAAGCTTCTGAAGGAACTAGTGATGCTATTTATGCAAAAGCTACGAAATTTGAAGTAGATGCGGCTGAAAAAGATTTCAATACCGTGGCAAAAGCAATGGGCTTGAATGTTCTTCCGTCTGTAAGCGTGAAAGCGCTAGACGAAAACTTCGGAATGTTCCAAAACCAGAGAACTGTGGTAAGATGGGCTTACGATGGAAAAACAAAAGAAGGTGACGTGAAGCGTTTCAATGTGCCAAACGGGAACTTGATCGTGAAACTTAAAAAAATAAATGAAGAAGGTTTATTGCCAATTGCAACAGCAAGACCGATGGTAGAGCCAATTCTTAAGAAAGAAAAAAAGACGGAAAAAATTAAAGCGATCTTAAAAGGAGCTACTTTAGAAGAAGCTGCAAAAGCCGGAAAAGTTTCAGTAGCTTCTGCAACTGACTTGACATTGCAAAGCCCAAACCTAGCAGGTTTCGGATTTGAGCCAAGGGTTGTGGGAACTGCATTTGCAACCGCTCCTAATAAAACTACCGACTTGATTGAAGGTGTTGGAGGCGTTTACAAAATCAGAACAAAAAGCGTTGTAAAAGCACCAGTCTTGAAAAGCTATGCAGACTATACGGCTAAGTTGAAAGCACAAAATGCTGGAACAGCCAACAGAATCCTGCCAATGCTTAAGGATAAGGCAGAAATTGAAGACAACAGACTTGACTTCGGATACTAAATTTACCGAAAATTGGAAATAAAAAAAATCCCGTTAGTTGATGCTAACGGGATTTTTTTATTGCTATTTTATAGGATCATTTCGCGATAAGGTACAACTGTCGAAAATCCTTTTTTATGGAAATAAGCAGTCGGATTTTCTTCAGAAATTGCCAAGACAAAATCACCGCCCCATGCTCCCAAGCTTTTGATGCTTCCGCTGAAGTCCTGAAAATAGAGTTCTTTTGCGGTCTTCATTTCTAAAACCGAACTCATGATCTGTTCGTGTTCGTCAATATATTGCCTAAATTTTTGTATGTCTGAGGCACTAGAAATTTTATGGGTCAGGCGATCAATTTGAGAAATTAGATCTGTGTTGTCATTTCTTTTTGAGTAATAAGAAGCAATGGCCGCCTTGCTATTTTGTTTCTTGTTGAGATATACAAAATAGAGCTGGTGCGTGAATTTTGGTTCAAAAGTGATTTCTTCCACTGCATATTTTCCGTCATACCTCTGAAATAAAATAGGAGTGTCGTGTTGCGCGTTGGCAATGTCATAACCGCTGCCTCCAAAACTTTTTTCTAAGAGCTCAAAAGCATCAATTGAAGCCCATTGTGCGATGTTGTTGATCAATGTAGAAGAAGTACCGAGTCCCCAGTTTCTAGGAAAAGTAAGCCTAGTAGTCGCCTTGAATCCTGAAGCATTGTCAATAATTTGGGGATTCAGATTATAAGCTTCATGCAATATTTGAAGCAACGTGTTTTTTATAGTTTCTTCTGGTGGAAATTTCTCATTGTTTAAAATGCGCTCAAAAGGAATCATTTCGTGCAACCAGATGCTGTCATCAGGATCAAGACTGATCCATTCGATTTGATTCTCAGTTGCATTTTCGACCGTAAGGTGTTGTCCAAATTTTGTAGGAAGCGCCAGTGCTTTTGCTCCGTCTAAAACGGCATATTCGCCCGTAATAAGCAGTTTTCCGTTGCTGTAAAATTCTTGCTTCATGAATTTACTTCCTTAAATTCTCGATATAATTAGCTACCGACGCATGTGAAACAGAATTGTTTCTGAAATGATCTTGAATCAAAGTGCGCTCTTCATCAGAAGCTTCAAACTGGTTGATGATGTTTCCCAGATGCATTTTCATGTGACCGTCTTGAATTCCTGTTGTTGTCAAAGAGCGAAGTGCAGCAAAATTTTGAGCCAATCCGGCCACGGCAACAATTTCCATCAATTCTCTAGCTGACGGTTTTTCAAGCATTTCCAAAGCTATTTTTACCAACGGATGCAAGGTTGTCAAGCCTCCGACTGTCCCCAAGGCCAGCGGAATTTCAAGCCAAAAGCTAAAAATTCCGTTTTCAATTTTTGCTTTTGAAAGGCTGGAATATTTTCCTGATCTTGAAGCATACGCATGAATGCCGGCTTCCACGGCCCGAAAATCATTTCCAGTAGCCAAGACAACGGCGTCAATTCCGTTCATGATTCCCTTGTTGTGTGTTACGGCGCGATAAGGTTCTACTTCGGCAATCTGAACTGCTCGAACGAATTTTTCGGCAAAGTCGTGAGAAAGGTCACCTTTATCTTCATTAAGCTCTTCAGCGCGGCAAGAAACTGCAGCTCTCACGATACAATTGGGAACATAATTTGAAAGTATGCTCATCACCACTTGAACGTTTTTTTCTGCTTCAGAGAATAATTCATATGTTTTGGCTTGCTGTTCTAAAGTTTTGGCAAACTGTTCCAAGCACGAATTGATGAAATTGGCCCCCATGGAATCTTTAGTTTCAAAAGTCGCATGGAGCTGAAAATAATCAGGAAGCAGGTCGGTTTTATTTTTTAGCGCGATGTCTAAGATGCCGCCGCCGCGCTTTTGCATATTTTTTGTAATGCTTTCTGTTTCTTCAAAGAAAAAGTGTTTCTTTTCGGCAAAGAACTGCTCTAGTTTAATAGGATCTCCGGTATAAATAAAATGAACTTGACCGATCTTTTCAGTATTTAAGACCGTTGATTTGAAGCCGCCTCGTTCTGACCAAAATTTCGCCGCTTTTGCCGCCGCAGCCACGACTGAACTTTCTTCAATGGCCATCGGAATGGTAAAATAGCGGTCGTTGATGAGAAAATTTGGGGCTACGCCAAGAGGCAGATAAAAATTAGTAATCGTGTTTTCTATAAATTCATCGTGTAGCTGCTGCAGTTTTGCATCGGCATTCCAATAATTTTTGAGTACAGAAACCGCGTCTTCAGGATTAGAAAAATATTCTTTGGCAATCCAGCGTATCTTTTCTTCCTTAGATAATTTTGAAAATCCGGCAATGGGCTTGTTCATCGTTTTGATCTTAAATGAGGTTGCAAAGATACGCTTTAGCGGTAATTTCTGGCTTAAAAATTCTCAATTACAAATTCACTTCTTCTGTTAAGCTCATGCTGTTCTTCGTCGCATGAATCATCAGGAACGCAACGCACGATCGGTCTTGTTTCGCCATATCCTTTTGCAGTAACACGGGTTGACTCGATTCCTTTGCTGATAATGTATTTTCTAGTTGAAGCGGCTCTTTTATCAGATAACGCAAAATTATAGGCATCGCTGGCACGAACGTCAGTATGCGATCCAATTTCAATAGTCATTTTTGGATATTTTTTCATAAGCTCGACAACGCGATTCAAGATAGGTTTCGATTCTTTTCTGATGTACCAAAGATCATAGTCAAAATAAATCGGCTCGGTTTTAATCAGCAGCTTGTCATTTTCTTGAACGATATCTTTTTCTTTGTCAACCAGCTTGTCGATTCGCTCTTGTTTTTTGGCTTGGGCAATCCGGCCTTCTTTTCGTTTTGCTCTTTCTTCCGGAGAATATTTCTCTTTTTCATCATTTTCTATCGACTTCAGCGCAATAGAACCGTCATTTACTTTGTTTCTATCTTTTAGCAGTTTTAGCATTTTCGTGCCTTCGATGTACAGTTCTTTCGAAGCAATCAACGTATATTCTGTCTCGCATAACAAATTGAACGAAAATTTGCCCTGAGCATCGGTTACAGCACGTTCAATTTCCTTTTTATTCACGTCTTGAAGTACAACTGTTGCACCTGAAATGATGGCTTTAGAATCGACATCTGTAATCACTCCTTCCACAAATTGCTTGCAGTCTTCAATTACCAAAGGTTTCATTTCCTTCAATTCATAAATATCATCACTGCCTTTTCCTCCGGGGCGGTTTGAGGCAAAGTAACCTTCTTTTGTTTCGTTATTTATCGTATAGGAGAAATCATCATAACCTGAATTGACAGGCAGTCCGATATTATTTGGTTTTTCAAATTTCCCTTTGTTGTACTCGGATACAAAAACATCCATCGATCCAAAACCGTGGTGGCCGTTCGAAGAAAAGTATAATTTTCCATCGGCAGCAATAAACGGAAACTGCTCCTTGTGAATGGTATTTATTACCGGCCCGAGGTTCTTCGGAATGCCGAATTTGCCACCGTTCACTTCTACAGAAAAAATATCAAAAGAACCCATGGATCCTGGCATATCTGAGGCAAAATAAAGGATTTCTTCATCTTCGCTCAAAGCCGGATGTTCAGTAGAATAATTTTTATTATTGAAAGGAAGCGAGGTAATATTCGTCCATTCACCTTTTTTAAATTCTGCACGGTAAATTTCTAGATGCGATACCTTGTTGACATCCTTTTTCGGATTATTTCTGGTAAAATACATGGTCTTGCCATCTTTTGTAAAGATCGCTGTCGACTCATGGCTTTTGGTATTGATAGACTTAGAAAATGCAGCCGCAATGCTGTCGCCGGCTTTTGCGTCAAATACAGGAATCGTATATAAATCCAGATAATTCTCGCTGTTCCATCGATAGGTTTTCTTTTCTTTGGCTGGAGAAGAATAGACTAATCTTTCGCCGTTTTTGATCGCTCCAAAATCAGAATTCTTCGTATTTATGGCTAGATTTTTAATTTCAAATCGGTCTCCAAGTCCTGCAATATTTTCCAAGTTTTTTATATCGCGGTCAAAAATCTTAATGCTTCCCTTGGTAATACTGATGCGCTTTCTGGTGATCGAATCAGCTTCCTTGTATTTTCCTGCCGCTTTTAAAGTGTGTATGTATCTGAAGTAGTAGTCATCAGTTACGTATTTTAAATTCGTTTTGATCATGAGCTTGTACCATTTTCCGGCATTTTCAAGATCATTCGTAAAATAATAGGCATCGGCCAAATTTTTAGTCACTTCAAGACTGTTGTTTTTTGCCGCAATTTCTTCATACATCGGAATGACTTCACTGTAATAGGCGCGCTCAAAATAAGCGTTTGCTAGTCTCAGATTGCCTGATTGGGCTTGACTTTTTAATGAAAAAAGAATGGTTATAAGAAGGAGTATTTTTTTCATGTTTTTCATTTTTAGAAGAATCGTGGTGATTTGTCATATCCTTTCTTGAAGAAGTCCAAGTCAAAAAGTAAAAAGACTTCGTGGGTTCCGGAATTGAATTCGCCTAAATTAGAAAGTGTGTAGTCGTATGCATAGCCAATGCGAAGTTCTGGCGTAATTTTTATATTGAACAAGCCACTAACCGCATCGTCTAATCGGTAAGAAGCGCCTAATTCGAATCGATCATAGAGCAGAAAGTTGGCAGAAACATCGAATACTGCGGGAGCGCCTTTTACAGCTTTTGCCATAAATGACGGCTTTAATTTCAAATTGTCATTAAGCTGGAAAACATAGCCTCCAGTAAAAAAAACATGAATGCTTTCTGAACCAAAGCGGCTGATTCCGTCCCTTTCTTCAATGTGTTTTGTTGACAAGAGGTTGGGCGTTGAAAGGCCGAGGTAATAATTGTCTGTAAAATAAAAAGCACCCGCACCGATATTGGGGAAGACACTATTGATGTTTTTTGCAAAAGCGGGATCTGTAGTGTTATCGCCACTTTCAAGCTGAAATCCATTAAAATTGGTGTTAAAAAATGTAGCTCCCGCTTTTATTCCGAGGGAAAGCCGGTGTTTTTGATTCAGTTCTAAAACATAAGCAAAGTCGGCAAACACATTATTTTCTTTTTTAGCGCCGTCGCCAATGTCATCTGAAATAAAGGAAAGTCCAACTTCCACTTTGTTGCTCAGCGGTTTGTGTGCGAAAAAAGTCATCGTTTTTGGACCGCCGACTGCACCAACCCACTGGCTTCGATACAAGCCTCCGAGATTGAGTACGTTGGTTTCTGTAGTTGCGTAAGCAGGATTCACGACGCTCATATTATACATGTACTGCGTGAATTGGGGATCTTGCTGTGCGGTAACTTTATTTAAAAAGCCTAACAAGGCGAGTAGGAGTAGGTTTTTTTTCATATTGAAAAAGAGATTTTAGGTGGGGCAAAAATTATCTGTTCAAATAAAGTCTTCCTTGTTTTGGAGATTTTCCATCTTTATTAAAATAGACGACATAAAAATAGACGCCATTTGGGGCAGTGCCGTCTATGTTTGCACCAGATTGATTGGTTTTTCCGTCCCAGTCTGGCGTGTTTCGGTTGCCTTTATAAAGCAGGCTTCCATATCTATTGTAAATTTCGAGTACAAAATCAGGATATAAAAAATCGATGTTTGGAATGTTGAAAGTATCGTTGGTGCCATCTCCATTAGGAGAAAATCCATCGGGAATTAGCAGGGCATATTCACCATCGCAGTCAGAGAGTGAAACGGTTACTTCTAACGGATTACTTGAAAGACAGCTTCCGGAAGCGTCAGTATCAAAACCATAATACGCAAATCCATCGACCAAGACCGTAGTTTCTGGCAATTGATTTCCTCCTGAAAAGGCATCATACCAGACGATAGTTCCTGTAGCAGTAGTATTTGCACTAAGTTCAGCAAGTGTTGGAGCAGGAACATTCAAGCCACAGAAATTTTCACCATCACTTTGCAATGCTGGCGTGGGAAGATCATTTACGGTAACAAAAATCTGGGCCCTAAATGAGTTACATAACGTTGCATTTCCTGCTAATGCTACATAATAATCACCGGTTTGCAGCAGATCGATGCTGTTTAACGGCGTATTCCCGGCTGCATTATTGTACCAAAGATAGCCTGGGCCGTTTGGTGTCAGGTCTGCTACAGTGGGATTGTCAGAACGGCAATATTGCAAATCAGATGCTGCTGGAGCTGCTGGAACCGATTTGATTAAAAAGGAATCTGAAATGGTCAAATTATTGGAGCCGCAAAGCGTGGTGCTATTAGTTATTCCAGTTATAGTTACTAAAGTTATTCCAAGGTTTTGAATCGCAACAGCCGGAATAATGAAGCTGGCATTTCCACCTGAAACGACCACGGTTTCAATTGCAGTTCCAGTATTTCCGCCAGAAAGCGTATAGGTAATAATTACAGATCCAAGATTGCCAAGACCTGTCACATTAACAACCGCGTCATTGTTTACGCAGAGATCATTTACGGCAATTGCCACATTTGCTGTAATAGGATTAGGATTTACTACAAAAGGACTCGACAGCGTGGCCGTATTTTCGCAACCAGTAGCCGTGTTGACAATTTTGATGATTCTAACGGATGTGTTTCCAATGTTAGGCAACAGGTTTCCAGGTATGAGAAAGGTTCCGGTACCGATGCTGACCGTGCAAGTTGCCACCTGATTGTTCGCAGTATTGGTTCCTGTCAAAGAAAAAGTAATCTGATAAATGCCGTCAGAAAGATTTGTGGTTCCAGCAAGAATGACCGGAGTGTCGGTATTTTGACAGCCAGGGCCAGCAGTTAAAGTTCCGGTATTTATCTTTGGAATTGGAAAAACATTCACGACATCAGAAATATCATCCAGTAAGTGAAGGCACGTGTTGTACCCTGTCGTTTCGTGTATGTTTACTATGGTGACCGTATAAGTTCCTATCGCCGGAAAAGATGTACGCGGTATCGGAAAAGCGGTTACTCCGGCATTAAATACGGCCACTGCCGTTGCGGTTGTAGTTACTGGTCCTGTAATCTGATAATCCACAGTATAATTTCCGTTAGGAATAGTTGCTCCTCCCCGTGTTAGAGTTGCCGTGTAGACTGCCGTTCCGATTTCATTTTCACAAATATCAGCTGAGACAGTAAGTGTCGAATTTCTAAAATCTAGCTGCTTTTCAATGATGATAGAAACGGTTGCCGTTTTTCTGGTGCAAATTGGGTGGGAAGGCAATACAGTGTAGGTAAAATTATATTCTCCTGGCCCAGAAGTTGTGTAGATGTTCTGAACATTGATAAAAGTATCGAACGGTCCGGATAGTTCTGTGGTTCCTGATTCAGTCCACTTGCCTCCAGAATCTTGCCCGGTAATATAATCAAGCAAGTTTAAATTGCTGTAGATTGACAAATCAGAAGTCTCGCATACAATCAAGTCTCGGGTTGTACCAGGTTCTGGCGCTGGATAAACGGTCAGATTGATATTAGCAATGCTGGCCGGGCAGGTACCGATTTCAGGCATGGTGTATGTAAAACTGTAGTTTCCAATTCCGGCGGCAGAGGCATCAAAAATGTTATCGCTTAGTGCGGGTATGCCCGAAGTTTGTGACCACACGCCATTAATCTGAGGATTTGGTGAGCCCCCGAGGAACTGAAATAAATTGACGCTGTTGTTGTCATCACACGCTGCAGGTGACGGAGTTTGGATTCCTATTCCCGCATAGCCGCCAATAGTGACGCTTACCGAAGCATTTGTATCTGAACAAGATCCTGCGGGTAGCTCATAGATATATTCAAATGTTTCACTCTGATTAATTAAGGTTACATTCAAAATCCCCGTTGCCACGTCAAGCCCTCCAGATTGCTGAATGTCAACCCATCTTCCGCCTGGTGTTGGCGTGCCTAAAAGATAGTTAAAGAGGTTAACGCTTTGATTGGCAGGATTGCTGATATCGCAAATAGTAATCGCATTATCTGCACCAGCACATTGGGCGTTGGAGGTAGTGTTGTAAAATAAAAAAAATAATAATAAGTAAGGAAAAAAATTGGCCTTAGGGGCGAGGCGAATGATTTTGGATAACATATAGCAGGTAGATTTGGGTAAGTAAATATATCAATTTTTCAATTGAAAAATTGGCTACTTACAAAAAAAATCTAAAAAAATTGTTAATTTTTAACATCTAGCGCGTCACGCAGTGCATTGCCCATCATCATGAATGCTAATGTAAGAAGCATTATTGCCATGCCTGGAACCATTGCCAAATAAGGCTTGTCAAGAATAATATCACCGTAATAATCTTTAATCATGCCGCCCCAGCTTGGTATAGGTGGTTGAGCGCCAAGGCCTAAGAAGCTGAGCCCACTTTCCACAAGAATTGCTGATGCGAAATTTGCTGCTGAAATCACGATCACCGGTGCCATAATATTTGGGAGAATATGGTGAAGTATGATCCTGAAATTGCTGTAACCTAAAGCTCTTGCGGCAGTAACAAATTGCATCTCTTTCACCGAAATTATCTGGCCACGAACTACTCTCGCGACTTCCACCCACATCGTCAGGCCAACGGCAACAAACACCTGCCAGAAGCCTTTGCCCAAACTTAATGTGATGGCGATCACCAAAAGCAAGGTGGGGATCGACCAGATGATATTGACCAGCCACATGACAAGGGCATCTACTTTTCCGCCGTAATAACCGCCGAGGGCACCAAAAAATATTCCTACGAGTAGAGAAATAATCACAGCCACAAACCCGATGGAAATTGAAACGCGCGAGCCAACGAGCATCCTGCTCAAATAATCTCTTCCGGCTTTGTCAGTGCCTAAGTAGAATTTTTGAGATTCAATGTAATCTTTGGCAACATCTTTTGTGTTCTTGTAGCCCGGAAAATCTTTTAAAAAAGCTTCTTTTTGAATACTGACTTTTGGATCGTCATTGTATAAAGTATAAACGATCTTGTCTTTTTGTACTTCGTAATTTGAAATCGGTTCTTTAGAAAAATCTTGCTCCTTCCCAAAAAAATAATCGCCGAAACCTGTTGCTGGCTTTTCTTTTAAAGGTATGGAAATCATTTTAACCTCAAAGCCAGGTTTTTTTGAACGGATGGTCAGGTCGCCCCAGTTGGCATTTTGAGAATTATCAGGAGCCAGTACATACGCAAAAATGGACAGCAATACTAAAAGCAAGATAAACCCAAAACTGAAAACGCCCCAGAAATTCTTCTTGAATTTCTGGAGCGCTATTCCTGATAAAGACTGTGCGTTTTTGCTCATTCAGTTAGTGCAAGACAATTAAGATTTAACTAATTTGTCTTTCTTAGATTTTAAAGTGACACTTCCTGATTTTGACTGCAAGTCATCTAAAACGTTGATGGCTTCTTCAACATAAATATCTTTTGCAAGGCTTTCATGCCAGCGATCTCTTTTTTCTTTTAGTAAATTATCATTTTTTACAGCTTCTATTTCATTTGGCAGCGACGCAAATTTCAAGTTGTTCTTGTATGCCGAAATCGATTTATACTTTTTAGCTCTCAATTCTAAAGCTTCCTGTTCTTGTTTGAATTTGTCTATGTTCAAGCTGAAAACATTTTCATCTTGTCTTTCTTTCAGCCATTTTGCATTTTCTTCAATCAGCTGAAATTGCGGATTTTGCTCCATTCTTCTTTTGCTGTTTTCTATGGCCGCATTAAAATTTTGCTGTTTGTTCCAAGGTTTATAATCGGCAGCATCAATTTTGTCCCAAGGCATGGCATTGTCAGTATCGCGCTCGCCCATTTTGATGTAAGCATAGCGATCTGGAAGCGCAACATCACTTGAAACTCCGTTTAATTGCGTCGAACCGCCATTAATTCTATAAAATTTTTGAGTCGTCGTTTTCAAAGCGCCCAAATCTCCAAGAGAATTATTTCTTACAAATTGGTTCAGGTCGATTACGTTTTGAACTGTCCCTTTTCCGTAAGTCTGAGTGCTTCCAATGATAACGCCTCTTTTGTAGTCTTGAATTGCAGCAGCTAAGATTTCTGAAGCCGAAGCTGAAAAACTGTTCACCATTACAACCAGCGGACCGTCCCATTGGATTCTTGGATCTTTGTCAGACAAAACTTCTTTCTTTTTCCCAGCAGATTTTACCTGTACAATCGGACCTTGGTCGATGAATAATCCGGCGATGTCCACAACCGTTTTTAAAGAACCGCCGCCATTGTCACGAACATCCATCACAATTCCGTCAACGCCCGCTTTTTTCATGCGGTCAATTTCAACAGCCACATCTTTTGCAGCGTCACGGCTGTCTTGATTTTCAAAATCAATATAAAATTTTGGAAGGTAAATAATTCCGTATTTTTTACCATTCTTTTCTACAATGCTTGATTTGGCATAGGTTTCTTCAATTTCAACTTCATCCCTGATGATAGAAATAATTTTGATGGTTCCGTCAGTCTTCTTAACGGTCAACCGAACTTCAGTCCCTTTTGGCCCTTTTATTTTTTTGACTACATCGTCCAGTCGCATTCCGACTACGTCAACAGCTTCTTTAGCACCCTGCGCAACTTTTAAAACAACATCTCCTGATTCTAGCTGTTTTCCCTTCCAGGCCGGACCGCCAGAAATTAATTCAGTGATTTCGGTAAAGTCATTTTTCTTTTGAAGTCGTGCTCCAATTCCTTCTAATTTTCCCGAGATGCTGACATCAAAACGCTCTTTGTCATCGGGTGCAAAATAAGAAGTATGCGGATCAAAACGAGTAGCAATTGAATTAATGTAAACAGAGAACCAGTCATCGCGGTCTAGATCTTTAATAAATCCAAAGTATTCGTCAAGCGATTTTAACTGGCTTTCGCGGGTTTCTTTTTCTAGAACGTCATACGGCTTTTTCTCAATTGCCTTTCTTTCTTCCTCCTTTTTCTTCTGCATCTCTGGAGTTGTCGGAGTTTCGCCAGTTCCAAAAGCATCTGCTTCAGTGTCAGTGTCGGTCACTTTTTTTCCTTCTTGAATTTCAAGTTTGTTTGTCAATGACGATAAAGTCGAAAGTTTGATCTGCTTGAACCATCTTTGTCTTAATTCTTCAGAATTTTTTGCAAAAGGAAGATGCTCATAATCGGTGTTCAGCTCATCATTTGTTTTGTAATCAAATGGTTTTGCCAAAATTTCTTTGTAGTATTTCTTGCTTTCTTCAATTCGTTGTTCCAAACGATTGTAAGTCAGATCAAAGAAAGAGAGGTCTCTGTTTAAAATCTGGTCGTCAATTTGCGTTTCAAATTTTGCAAACTCATCAATGTCTGATTGCACAAAAAATCGTTTTGAAGGATCAAGGGCTTCCAGATAATCTTTATAGACTCCTTTAGAAAACGCATCATCAATTTTTGCAGGATCATAGTGGCCGCGCTCAATGACAAACGTAAGAAGTTCTAACAATAATTTATCTTTTTCTGGGTCGGCACTGTTTTTAGAGTCATTTGGGATGAAACTCCAAAGCGCCAAGGATAGCGCAAAAACGGCTAACAATATTTTATAGTTGCTTTTCATAAATTGCATAATAGTATTCATCAATTTTTGACTAAATTACTGAAAAAACTATGCCACGATTTTTTAAGCCGCATAATTTTTTGTTAAAGATGTTCGTCCGTATTTCATATAGAAAGGCTGGCTAAACGTCAAAATCTTCAAAGGTTTCAAAGTTATATAAATTTGCCACATCAGGAAATTTTAAAAACGTTATTTTTGTAAAAGTGAAATTTTGTTCGCTGCCTAATTTATATAATTGAATAGATGACTAAAAAACCTCTGATCTTGGTTACCAACGATGACGGAATTTCCGCGCCAGGAATTCGCGCACTTATCAGCGTCATGAAAGAAATTGGAGAGGTGGTAGTTGTAGCCCCAGACAGCCCGCAATCTGCTACCGGCCATGCAATTACCATAAACAGTACGCTTTACCTCAATAAAATTAACATCGACGATGACGTGGATGTAGAATACAGCTGTTCTGGAACTCCTGTTGACTGCGTCAAATTTGCAGTTAATGAAGTCTTGAAGCGCAAGCCCGACTTGTGCGTTTCAGGAATCAATCATGGCTCTAATTCTTCGATAAATGTGATCTATTCCGGAACCATGAGTGCCGCGGTGGAAGCAGGAATCGAAGGAATTCCTGCCATTGGGTTTTCACTTTTAGACTATGACTGGAACGCCGATTTTGAGCCTACGAAGAAATTTGTAAAAAAAATCGCTTTAGAAGTTTTACAGAACGGACTGCCAGAAGGCGTGATCTTAAACGTAAATTTTCCAAAATTATCGGAAAAGGAAATTAAAGGCATAAAAGTCTGCCGCCAGGCAAAAGCAATGTGGCAGGAGAAATTTGACAAGCGAACTTCTCCGATGGGGCGTGATTATTACTGGCTTACGGGCAAGTTTGTCAACCAAGACAATGGCGAAGATACTGACGAATGGGCTTTGGAAAACGGCTATATCTCGATGGTTCCGGTTCAGTTTGACTTGACTGCGCACCATGCAATCCAAAATTTAAACACCTGGAAATTGAATGAGAAAAATTGATTTTTTTATTGGTTTTATAATCGGTCTCATCGCTTGCTTTTTAGGCACGTACCTATATATAACGCTGATCGCAGGACATGAATTTTTACAAGGATGGAATTTGCTGAAACCCAACGGATACTTGGGTAAAGTTATTACTCTTGGTGCCATTTTGCCATTGGTGACATTCTTTATTTTGCTGAAATTTGACAAGGATATGATGGCACGCGGCGTAATTTTAGCTACCATCATTCTGGCCGTCTTAACCATTTTTATCTAGCTATGAAATATTATATTATTGCAGGAGAAGCTTCTGGCGATTTGCACGGTTCCAATTTGATGAAGTCATTATATAAGGAAGATCCTGATGCGGAAATCCGTTTTTGGGGTGGCGATTTGATGCAGGAAGTCGGCGGCACGTTGGTCAAACATTACCGAAAATTAGCGTTCATGGGTTTTGCTGAAGTCGTCATGAACCTGAAAACCATTTTAAATA
>Ga0265780_10004419_pt1 | contig 18099 bp, 19 predicted proteins | sample P1T30metagenome_FD_192432 | JGI IMG/M metagenome (GOLD analysis project Ga0265780, IMG submission 192432) | Plant litter microbial communities from East Loma Ridge, Irvine, California - P1 T30 | ecosystem: Environmental > Terrestrial > Plant litter > Unclassified | place: USA: California...
GTCGCTGCGCGCGGAGGGCCGTGGTCATCGCGCCGACGGCGTCGAGCCGGCGGGTCAGGGCCTCGACGGCCGTGCGGTCGCGCACCACCGCGACCCGGCCGAGGTCGACCCCGTCGCGCGACACCGGCCGCACGTCGACGAGCAGCACGTGGTGGCCGACCACGAGCGTCGTGTCGGTCGTGGTGCCGACCGGCGTCCCTGCCGGGGTCGCCTCGACGTCGTCGCGCCGATCGCTCGAGCCGAGCAGCCCGACGAGCCCCTCGGGCAGGTCGAGCCCGAAGAGCGGCTGCCCCACCACGGCACCCGCGTCGAGCCCCAGCAGCCGGGCGGCCTGGTCGTTGCACACCGTCACCACACCGTCACGCGACACCGCGAGCACGCCCTCGCCGACCCCGCCGAGCACGGCCTGCTGGTTCTGCACGAGGCTCGACAGCTCTTCGGGCTGCAGACCGAGGGTGGCGCGGTCGAGCCGCCGACGGATCAGCACCGACGCGACGACGCCGAGCACGAGGGCGAGCACGGCCACCCCGACGACCGGCACGGCGTCCTGCACGAGCGTGTCGTACACGCGGGTCGGCGCGTAGCCGACGCTGACCTCGCCGACGACGCCCTCCGCCGAGCCGGACCCCGTCGACGCCGCGCCGACCGAGACGCCCGGAGCGTAGATCGGCACCTTCGCGCGGGCCGAGTCGCCGAGCGTGCCGCGCTCCCAGGCGACGACCTCCTCCCCTCGCAGGGCGGCATCGGGGCTGGTGCTGACGCGCTCGCCGATGCGGGAGGGGTCCGGGTGCGCCAGCCGCACCCCGCGATCGTCGGTCACGACGACGAAGAGCGCCCCGGTGCGCAGCCGGGCCGCGACCGCGGTGCGCTGCAGGGCTCCCTGGGCCAGCGCCTCCTGGTCGATCTCGGTGCCGTCGACGCTCAGCAACGCGACCTGCTCGCGGACGTCGGCGTCGCTCGCGACGCTCTGCGCCACGGCGAGCGCCGTCGACTCGGCCTCGCGGGCCAGGCGCTGGACGGCGATCGTCGCGAACACGGCGCTGGTCAGCAGCACGATGGCGGTGACGACGGCGAGCTGCAGCAGCAGCACCTCGGTGGCGAAACGTCGCTTCCGGAGGCGCGGCACCGCCCCCTGCCCCGGCCCGCGTCGCACACCCGCCCGACGGCTCGCCGGCGTGCGGCGTCCCCGTGGTGAGCTGTCGTCGATCACGTCGGCCAGGGTACCGGGCGTGGCCGCCGCGCCCCGCGCCTCCTGCGGTCCTGAGCAGAACGCGCAGAACGGCGCCAACGCGCGATAGTCGGCCAATGCGCACAAGCGCGACGCGCAGCGGGAGGCGCGGCTAGCGTGCCCGGACACACGAACCGGACGAAGGAGTCCTGATGCTCGTCATCCTCGGTTATCTGATGATCGCCACCTTCATGGTGCTGATCATGACCAAGCGGCTCTCGCCGATGCTCGCCCTGATCATGGTGCCGACCATCTTCGGCCTGTTCGCGGGGGCCGGCCTCGGCATCGGCGACATGGTGATCGAGGCGATCGGCGACCTCGCTCCGACCGCGGCGCTGCTGATGTTCGCGATCATGTACTTCGGGCTGATGATCGACGTCGGGCTGTTCGACCCGCTGGTCCGGTTCATCCTGCGCGTCACGGGCAACGACCCCGCGAAGATCGTGCTCGGCACGGCGCTGCTGGCCGGGGCCGTCTCGCTCGACGGCGACGGGTCGACCACGTTCATCGTGACGACCGCCGCCATGCTGCCCATCTACCTCAAGCTCGGCATGAGCCCGGTCGTGCTGACCTGCGTCGCCGGCCTCGCCAACGGCACCCTCAACATCGTCCCGTGGGGCGGGCCGACCGTGCGGGCCGCCGCGGCGCTCAACGTCGCGCCGTCCGACATCTTCGTGCCCCTCGTGCCGTCGCTGATCACGGGCCTCGTCATCGTGTTCGTGTTCGCCTGGCTGATGGGCCTGCGCGAGCGCCGCCGCCTCGGCACGGTCGAGCTCGGCGGGTCGGTGCTGGCCGCCGCGGCCGAGAAGATGTCGCCCCTGTCGCGCGAGCTGGCCACGGCCGCCCGCGGTGGCGGACCGGGCAAGGCGGGCGTCGGCGTCTCGATGTTCACCAGCCCCACGGTCGCCCTGGGCCTGCGCGGCGGACGCGCCGACGGCAGCCGCGCGGACGCCCCCGGCGAGCGCGCGGTCGACAACCCGGGCGGCAGCGGCGGCAGCGAGAACGGCGCACCCCTGGCCGGCACGATGGCCGACACGATGCTCGACCCCACCCGCGAGACCCTGCGCCCCAAGCTGATCTGGTTCAACCTCGCCCTCACCGTCGTGGTGATGGTGCTGCTCGTGCTCGACCTCTTCCCCCTGGCCTACGTGTTCATGGTCGGCGTCGCGGTCGCGCTGTTGATCAACTTCCCGAAGGTGAAGCAGCAGTCGGCCGAGATCGTCGCCCACGCGCCGAGCATCGTCGGCGTCGTCTCGATGGTCTTCGCCGCCGGCGTGCTGATCGGCGTGCTCAACGGCACGGGCATGGTCGACGCGATGGCGCAGTGGCTCGTGCAGGTGATCCCGAACGAGATGGGCCCGTACCTGGCCGTCATCACGGGGTTGCTCAGCCTGCCGCTCACCTTCTTCATGAGCAACGACGCCTTCTACTTCGGCATCCTGCCCGTGCTCGCCCAGAGCGCCGCGGCGTTCGGCATCGAGCCGGTCGAGATGGCCCGGGCCTCGGTGATCGGCCAGCCCGTGCACCTGCAGAGCCCGCTCGTTCCGGCGATCCTGCTGCTGGTCAGCCTCGCGAACGTCAACCTCGGCGACCACCACAAGAAGGTGCTCTGGCGGGCGGCCGTCGTCTCGGTCGTCATGCTCGTGGTCGCGATCGTCGTCGGGGTCATCCCCTTCGGCTGAGGCCACCCGGGCGGGGTCGGCCGGGCGGGGTCGGCCGGGCGGGGTCAGCCTGTCGCGTCGAGGTAGACCGGGCGCGAGGGCTCGTGTGACGCCTCGACGGTGCGGACGGCGCCGAGGTGCTGCAGCACGGCGACCCGCGCCGCCTCGAGGCGGGCGAGCACGCCGCGCTGGCGCTCCGCCAACGAGGAGGCGCGGGTCGCCAACTCCTGCGGCAACGGCCCCAGCCCCACGGGCGGCGTCCATCGACGGGCCGGAGTGGGCAGGACGGCGGGGTCGCCGTCGCCTGCGGGAAGCGAGGCGTCCGCCTCGGCGACCAGCGCCTCCAGCTCGTCGAGGGCGGCGCGCCAGGCCGCGTGCGTCCGCTCGGTCCTAGGCGACACCGAAGCCTCCGGACAGGCCCGGGACGGTCGAGGCGGCGCCGGCCTGCAGCGAGGCCGCGGCTTCGTGCCAGGCCTGGCGCAGCGGTTCGAGCAGCCCGATGACCTCGCGGGTCTGCGCGACGTCACGGTGCACGTTGGCGTTGACCAGGGCGGTCGACGTGTAGGTGTACAGCGCGAGCAGGCCCTCGCCGCCGTCCCAGACGTCGATCTTGAGCGACGACGACAGCTCGGCGATGATCGCCTGGGCGTGCAGCAACTGCTCGGAGGCGGTGCCCCAGTTCGCGGCGACCTGGGCGGCCTCGGCACGCGACAGGTCGAGCATGAGGCGGTCGTAGAGCATCGTGACGAGCTGCACGGGCGTCGCCGACAGCACGGCGTCGCTCGTGTACTGGGCGCGCTGCTTCTGCACGACGGCCGAGGGGCCGGCCGAGGCCGCGGCGAAGGCGGCGAACGAGGTGGCGTCCATCAGCTGCTGCTCGTCGAGAGGGTGGCGAGCTGACTCGAGATGTACTTCTGCTGCGCGGTCAGGGCGCTGAGCGAAGTCTCGAGGGCCGAGTAGGTCTTCTGGAGACCCGCGCGACGGGCCGCCAGGCGGTCGTCCCACTCGCTGACGCGGTTGGTGAGGTCCTTCACGACCGACTGCTGTCCGGTGATGGTCTTCGTCAGCGTCCCGTCGAACCTGTCCGAGACCGACGTCGAGGTCGAGGCGACCCGCGCGGCGATGGCACTCATGGTGGCCTGCGCCTTGGCGGGGTCGGCGGCGAGCGCGGCGGCGAACTTCGTGGCGTCGACGGCGAACTGGCCGGTCTTGGCATCGATCGAGATGCCGATGGTGCTCGGCGACTGCCCGTCGACCGGGCTGAGAACGGCGTCGGTCAGTCGCTGCGTGATGCCTCGGGTCGTCGAGTTGCCGCCGAAGACGCCGGCGGTGACCGTCGTCGTCCCCGTCGAGCTGGTCGACGTCGTCGCGGCACTCCTGCTGCTGATCAGACTCAACGCCCCGTTGACACCCGCGATCAGGTCGGTCGCGACTTTCGTCGCGGCCGTCGCGTCGCGGGCGATCGCGAGGTGCACGGGCTCGGTCGTCGTGGCCGAGACGGTGACCGAGACACCGGGCAGGACGTCGGTGAACGTGTTGCTGCTGCTCGTGACGACCTGTTCGGCCGCCGTGCCCGCCCAGAGGGTGATCGAGGCGTCGCGCGCCTGCGAGATCACGGCGGCACCGGGCTGGGCGATCAGGTCGGGGGCGGTGCCGGCGGCCACGTCGGCGGCCGTGCCGCGGAAGACGTCGAAGCCGCCCTCGGCGCCGCTCTTCTGGCTCGACAGCTGGAGGCGGTACTGCACGGCACCGGAGGCGTCCTTGCCCGAGGCGACCTTGACGGCAGAGACACCTGCGCCCGAGGAGTTGACGGCCTTGACGACGTCGTCGAGCGACGAGGAGGCGGCGGTCACCTCGGTCCTCGTGCCCGCGGCCGAGACGAAGGTGAGCGTCGCCGGCGAGTCGGGCCACGCCGTCATCGCCGCGGTCACCGCGGTCTTGGACGAGGCGGTCGCCCCGACGACGAGGTCGACCGAGCCGGAGACGGCCCCGGCCGCGGTGGTGGCCGTGACCGCCGTCGAGCTGCTCGTCGGGGTGAAGAGGGAGAGCGAGCCGGCCTTGGCGGTCGAGGTCGCGAGCGTCGCCAGGTCGGCGATCCTCGTGTTGAGCCCCTGCAGGGCCGTGACGAGCGTCTGGCCGACGGTGGCCTTGTTCTTCAGGATGGTCTGGGGCACGGCCTCGGACTGCATCAACGTGTTGATCAGCGTGGTCGTGTCGAGCCCGCTGACGAGTCCGTCGATGCCGAGCGAGGCCATCTGGTGCTCCTGTCGAGGTGGGGTGTCCGGGGTCGGACCGTGGGGCAGATCGAAGTGGGGGGAAGTGCTGAGACCGGGTGGCCCGACGGTGCAGGATCAGCTGCACCGTCGAGGCCACCCGGTCTCGAACCGCGGTGAGGTGGTGGGTCAGGCCCGAGCTGGGAGCACGGGACCCTCCTCGGCTACGACTAGCGGAGGAGCGACAGCACGCCCTGGGTGCTCTGGTTCGCCTGGGCCAGCATCGCGGTGCCGGCCTGGCTGAGCACGTTGGAGCGCGTGTACTTGACCATCTCCTCGGCCATGTCGACGTCGCGGATGCGCGACTGGGCCGCCGTGAGGTTCTCCTTCGCGACGTTGGTCGACGCGATGGAGTGCTCGAAGCGGTTCTGGACGGCACCCAGCTCGGAACGGGTGGTCGAGACGGCCTTGATGGCCGTGTCGATCTTTCCGATCGAGGTGAGGGCTTCGGCCGAGGTGGTGAACTTCAGCGCGGCGACGTCGGTCGCGATGGTAGCGACGTTGGACTTCGACAGGTCGATCTCGATCTGGTCGTTGCCTGCGACGCTACCGGCACCGACCTGGAAGGTCAGCTTGCCGGTCCCCGTGGCGGGGGTGCCGTCGGCGGCGTCGGCAGTGGTGGCTGCCTGGCCGTCCAGCAGCTTGATGCCGTTGAAGTTCGTCGAGCCCGAGATGCGCGTGAGCTCCTTCGACAGCGCCGTGACCTCGGTCTGGATCGCCGTGCGGGCATCCGAGTTGTTCGAGTCGTTTCCGGCCTGAACGGCGAGGTCACGGACGCGCTGGAGGATCGAGTGCACCTCGGTGAGGCCACCTTCAGCGGTCTGGACGACCGAGATGCCGTCCTGGGCGTTGCGTGCGGCGACGGTCAGTCCGCCGACCTGCGAACGCAGGCCCTCGGAGATCGCGAGGCCGGCCGCGTCGTCAGCGGCACGGTTGATGCGGAGGCCGGACGAGAGCTTCTCGAGGCTCTTCGACAGGTCGTTCTGCGTGGCGTTCAGGTTGCGGTACGTGTTGTTGGCCGCGAGGTTGGTGTTGATCTGCATACCCATGGTGTTCTCCTCCGTGACTGGGTGGTGTTCGTCGGCCCATCCGTGGGCTGACACCGGCTACTGTCGGCCGGTCGACCGCGGCTGTAAGTCAGCCGCAGAAGTTTTTTCGGGCGATCTCAGACCGCCGTGCTGACGACGGCCGCGTCGGGCTCGCGCATGGCGCGGGCGATGCCGACGGCGGCGTTCGTCGCGACGCGCGACAGGTACGCGCTGCGGCGGGCCGGCGCGGTCTTCGAGACCGGCGTGAACTCGGCGTCGGGGTCGTCGGCGTAGTGCGACTCGAGGGCGTCGCGCAGCAGGCGGACCGCCTCGGTGCGCTGCTGCGAGACGGCGCTGTGGGTGATGCCGAGCTCGTCGGCGATCTCGGTGACCGTGCGGTCGCCGAAGTAGACGCCCTCGACGATCAGGCGCATGCGCTCGGGCAGGGCCTCGACGGCGGCGGCGACGTAGCGGCTGCGCTCCGACACGAGCAGGTTCTCCTCGGGCAGCGGCAGGTCGGCGGCGAGGTGGTCGGCGACGGTGTCGTCGAGGGCCGAGACCGTGCGGGCCGCGTCGGTCAGGGCACCGGCCGCCGTCTGGCGGTCGACGCCGAGGGCACCGGCGATCTCGTCGACGCTCGGGGCGCGTCCCAGGGTCGCGGTGAGCGCCTCCTGGACGGCCAGGGTCTCCTTGATGCGCTTGCGGGTGCCGCGGCTGGCCCAGTCCCCCGAGCGCATGTCGTCGGCGAACGCGCCGACGATGCGGGTGCGGGCGTAGGCGCCGAACGGGATGCCGAGCGTGGGGTCGAAGGCGTCGGCGGCCTGGACGAGGGCGACGGCACCGACCGAGGCGAGGTCGTCACGCGACAGGTGGGTGGCGCGGGCGCACACCTCCGAGACGAGGTAACCGACCAACGGCAGGTTCTCCACCACCATGGCGTTGCGTTCGGTGCGGTTCATCGCGACTCCCAGTGCGAAGGGGACCTGTGTGGTCCGGTGACGGTGACTCCGGGCGCGACGAACGGCCCTCTGATCAGGGCACGTCGACAGGGTTCGCCGAGGAGGCGCGGCGCACCGGACGAGACGTCGTCCGGACCGCGGATGGTGCTGCGCGACCGACCCGTCGGGGGTCCGTCGCTGCTCTGCAACGCTACCGAGCAAGAGGGGGGCGGCGGCAGTCCGGAACTGCCCCCAGTGCGGGGGAACGGTCGTCATCCCTTCGGGGGACACACCCCGTGCCCCCACCCCCGGACTGGGTCGGAACGGCCCTTCCTTCGAGTGGTGCTTTAAGGCTAGGAGCACGGTTCGGGGCCGGTGACTAACGCGCTCCGCGCCTCCGCCGATAGTCACCGGTGCAGAGGACGCCGGGCACTCCTCGCCGACGACCGACGAACCCGACACCCCGATGCGACCGACCGAGGAGGCCCCCATGGGCGCTAACGAACTCTCCGCGCTGCTCTGGCGAGAGCGCGAGCTGCTCGAGCTGCTGACCTTCAAGCTCGAGGAGGAGCAACTGCTGCTCACCGCGGGCCGCAGCCGCTGGATCGACCACGCCACGCGTGAGGTCGAGCAGGTGCTCGGTCGCCTCCGCTCGGCGGGGCTCGAGCGCAGCGTCGAGGTGTCGGCCGTCGCCCGCGAGTGGGGCACCGACGAGGAGGCCCCGCTGCGCGAGATCATCGCCGCGGCCCCGGCCGGCCCGTGGGGCGAGATCTTCACCGCCCACCTGCGTGCCATGACCGAGCTGACCGGCCGCATCGCCCAGCTGCGCGACGAGAACGAACGCTTCCTCCGGGCCGCCGCCCGCGCCACGCAGGAGACGTTGGCCACCGCGTCGACCGGCCCCGCGACCGCGACGTACGACGCGACCGGCCAGACCGGTCACGCGAACTCGGCCAGCGCCTCCGGCGGTCACCTGTTCGACGGGCGGCTCTGACGTGGTGAGCACGTTCGGCAGCCTGGCCACGGCCTACCGCGGGCTGACCGCGGCCCGGACCGGGCTCGACGTGGTCGGCCAGAACATCGCCAACGTCAACACCGAGGGCTACACGCGCCAACGGGTCACCCAGTCCTCGATCGAGGCCGCGGCCCGCGTGGGCCTGTTCTCGAGCGGCGTCCAGCCGGGACAGGGCGTGTCGGTCGACGGCATCGCCCGCATCGGCGACCGGTTCGCCGACGCGCAGGTGCGCGGCGCCGCCGGGGCCGCCGGCTACCAGGGCGTGCGCGCCTCGGTCACCGCCGCCCTCGAGTCCTCCCTGAACGAGCCGAGCACCACCGGCATCGCCTCGCAGCTGACGAAGTTCTGGTCGGCCTGGCAGGACGTCTCGAACGACCCGTCCGCCGCCGCCCCCGCCGCCGTGCTGCTCGGCCAGGCGAACACGATCGCCCAGACCCTCTCGACCGGCTACAAGGCCGTCGACGACCAGTGGACCTCGCAGCGTCAGCAGCTCGACGGTCTCGCCTCGCAGCTCAACTCGGCCGCGACCCAGGTCGCCGACCTCAACGTGCGCATCCGCACCGCGACCCAGCAGGGCGTCAGCACCAACGAACTGGTGGACGCGCGCTCGGCGCTGACCGAGAAGATCGCGACGCTCGCCGGAGGCACGGTGCGCGACAACGCGGACGGCACGGTCGACGTCCTGGTCGGCGGCAACGCCCTGGTGTCGGGCGACTCGGCCCGGCAGGTGAAGGTGACCGGCGACTACACCCTGGCCACCGCCTCCTCGGGGGTCTCGCTCGAATGGACCCACCGCGCCGGCGACCCCATCTCGCTCGACGGCGGCAGCATCGCCGGCTCGCTGTCGGTGCTGGCCCCGGCCGCTCCCGGCGGCACCGGCGGCGTGCTCGCCGAGGCCGCCGCGAGCTACGACGCCCTCGCGACCCAGCTCGCCGCCCAGGTCAACGCGGTGCACTCCACCGGGACGACGGCCGACGGCACCACGGGTCACGCCTTCTTCGGGTTCACCGCCGGGGTGTCCGCCGCCCGCGGCCTCACCGTGCTGCCGACCGGCGCCTCGACCATCGCCTCGGGCAACGGCACGGGCGGGGCCCTCGACGGCTCGGTCGCCCGGGCCGTCGGCCAGATCGGCCTGTCGGTCGGTTCGCCCGACCGCACCTGGGGCTCGATCGTCAGCACGATCGGGGCGACGGCCCGCACCGAGGCCGATCGTTCGACCCTCACCGACCTCGCGGCGACGTCCGCCAAGGGTCGCCAGCTCTCGACCGCCGGGGTCAGCCTCGACGAGGAGAACGTCAACCTGCTCACCTATCAGCACGCCTACCAGGGCGCGGCCCGGGTCATGACCGCGATCGACGAGATGCTCGACACGTTGATCAACGGCATGGGACGGGTCGGGAGGTAACCGATGATCACCCGCACCACGAACCAGATGGCGATGCTCACCGCGCAGCGCAACCTGCAGACCAGCTCGTACCGGGTCGACCAGGCCCAGCAGCGCGCGTCGACCCTCGACAAGATCTCGAAGCCGTCGGACGACCCGGCCGGCACGGCGGATGCGCTGCGGGTCAAGGCCGAGCAGGCGGCGAACGTGCAGTTCTCCCGCAACGTCGGCGACGGCAACGGGTGGCTCTCGCTGGCCGACTCGGCCCTGTCGTCCACCGACGACGTGCTCAAGAAGGTGCGCGACCTCACCGTGCAGGGCGCCAACACCGGCGCGTTGTCACAACCCGCACTCGACGCCATCGCGACCGAGATCGACGGCCTCAAGGCCGACCTGCTCGCCGTGGCGAACACCTCGTACAACGGTCGCAGCGTCTTCGCCGGCACGTCGGACGCGGGCGTCGCCTTCCGCCCCGACTTCAGCTACACCGGCACCCCGGGCTCGTCGGTCACCCGCCAGATCGGTGTCGAGACCAGCGTGCGCGTCGACGCCGACGGGGCCACCGCCTTCGGCACCGGCGCCGACTCGGTCTTCAGCATGCTCGACCGCATCAGCAGCGACCTGCGGGCCGGCGTCAACGTCGGGACGCGGCTCACCGAGGTCGACGCCCGGCTGACGGCCGTCCGCGGCGTACAGTCCGACATCGGGGCACGACAGTCCCAGATCCTGAGAGCCGAGGACACCCTCTTGGACACCAAGACCACGCTGGAGGCGCAGCGCGCCGGCATCATGGACCTCGATCTCGGCGAGGCCGTGCTCGATCTGCAGATGCAGAACACGTCGTACCAGGCGGCCCTCGCGGTCACCGCCAAGGTGCTGCAGCCCACGCTGATGGACTTCCTCCGATGAGCGCGAACGCCGCCCGCGAGGTCGCGGGCTCCGTCGTGACGTTCGTCGCGCCTCCGTTCGGTCTCGAGCCGTTGACCGACTTCTCGCTCGAGCGCATCGACGGTGCCCCCGGACTCTTCGCCCTGCGGGCGAGCGGGTCCGAGGTGCGGCTGTTCGTGCTCGACGCGTCCGTGCACCTGCCCGACTACTCGCCCGTCGTGTCGGACGACCAGTCCGCCACCCTCGACCTGCAGGACGCCGCCGAGGCCCTGCTGCTCGTCGTCGCGACGCCCGCGTCGACCGGCATGACGGTCAACCTGCTCGCGCCGATCGTGGTCAACGTGCGCACCGGCGCGGGTGCCCAGTTGATCCTCGAGGGCCAGGACTGGCCGCTGCGCGCCGAGCTGAACCCGCGCGCGTAGCCCTGCCTCGCGGCCGCGCACCGGCCCGGCTCGCGGCGGGGCCCCGGTTCGCGCTCGGCTGGACACCGGCTGCGAAGGCGGTCACGGTGTGGTGACGACCGGTGCGGACGTCACGGTCGTCGGCTTGCCTGGACCCCAGGAGGCGCGATCATGATCACGACACCCCGCACCACACGGCACCGGCTCGCCGTCGGCACGATGGCGGCCGTCACCGCCGTCCTGCTCGTCGGCTGCACCGCCGGGGCCGACGCCCCGGGCTCGGGCGGTCAGGCCGCCACCCGCCCGGCCTCCGAGACCCCGACCGACCCGACGGCCGCCCCGGGACCCGGCCCGGTCGCGCCGACCACCGACGCGACCGCCGTCACCGTCGCGGCCGACGCCGTGCCGACCGACGTCGCCACCGACCTCGCGGCCCCCTGGTCGGTCGTGCGACTCGACACCGGGTCGTCGTTCGTCAGCCTGCGCGACACCGGCACCGTGCTCGAACTCCTCGCCGACGGCAGCACGCGCGAGGCCGGCACCATCGACGGGGTCGTCCACGAGGGCGAGGGCGGACTGCTCGGCCTGGCCGTGCTCGCGGGATCGCCGTCGTACCTCTACGCCTACGCCACGACGGCCGACGACAACCGGGTGGTGCGCGCGCCGATCACGGGTGAGGTCGGCTCGTACGGCCTGGGCGAGCAGGAGGCCGTCATCACCGGCATCCCGAAGGCGAGCAACCACGACGGCGGCCGCATCGCGTTCGGCCCGGACGGGATGCTGTACGTGACGACGGGCGACGCGAACCAGCGGCCGAACGCGCAGGACCCCGGTTCGCTCGGCGGCAAGGTGCTGCGCGCGACCGCGATCGGCGGCGTGCCCGACGACAACCCGACGCCGGGGTCGCTCGTCTACTCGCTCGGTCATCGCAACCCGCAGGGCATCGCCTGGGACGCCACGGGCGCGGCCTGGGCGGCCGAGTTCGGGCAGAACACCTACGACGAGCTCAACGCCCTCGAGCCCGGGGCGAACTACGGCTGGCCCGAGGTCGAGGGACGCGGCGAGGACGCCGGCTTCTCGGACCCGGTGCTGCAGTGGTCCACCGACGACGCCAGCCCGAGCGGCCTGACGGCGGTCGGCACGACGCTCTACCTGGCCGGGCTCGGCGGCGAGAAGCTGTTCGAGATCCAGGTCGCGCCCGGTTCCGAGGCCGTGCCGACCGAGCTCCTCGCCGGAGACAGCTCGCTCGGCCGCATCCGCGACGTCCTCCCCGGTCCCGACGGCACCCTCTGGCTCGTGACGAACAACACCGACGGGCGGGGCACGCCGAGCGCCGGCGACGACCGCATCGTCAGCGTCCCGCTCACCCCCGTCCCCTGACCCGCGGCCTGCGTTCGGCACACGACCCCGAGGAGGCGCGGGCCGGGTTCCGCACACCGGCCCGCGACACTCGCTCACACGCTGCGCGCCGCGCGGCCTGTTCGGGGGCCGGGCGGTTACCCTCGTACTCGATGAGCCAGCACGACCGACCCGACACGACAGCACCCGGCAGCGCCCGCCCCCAGACCGTGCCGCCGGGGCTCGCCGCACCCGTCGTGCGCGGCATCGGCGGCGCCGGCGGATTCGACCCCGTCAGCCTGCGCACGGCCGTCGACGTGCCCGCCGCCGAGGCCCGCCTCGCCGCCCTGGGCCAGAGCCGCAGCACGGCCGCCCTCGGTGAGCGCGCCGACCTGTTGCGCCTGCTCGGCCGACTCGACGAGGCCCTCGCCATCGCCGAAGAGGCCTTCCGCCTGGCCCACTTCACCGGCGACCGAGCCGACTCGACGGCCGCCCGCATCCGTCGCGCCCACATCTTCCGCGAGCAGGGCAAGCTCGACCGCGCCCTGAACGACCTGCACACCAGCCGCATCACCGCGGCGACCGAAGAGTGGCGCGAGCTCGAGGCCGCCGCCGCCGAGCTCGAGGGCTACACGCTCTACGACCTCGGCCGCAACGAAGAGGCTCGCGAGACCCTGGCCAAGGCACTCGAGGCGTACGAGGCGTCGGGTGCTCCGCGCGACCGCACGAACGGGTTGCGCGTCGCGATCGAGGGCGTCATGCGCGCCTACCTCAGCGACACGGGCCCGCAGCCACGGATCGAGGCCCCGGCCGTGGGCGACACGAACCCGGTGCCGGTCCAGCCCCTGACGTCGGCGCCGTCGGCCTCGCCCGCGGCCCCGGCCCCGGCCCCGGCCCGGACCCAGGTGCCCCGGTTCGACGGCATCGCCGCACTCTACGGCGGGTCACCCGCGCCCGCGCCCGCGTCTGCTCCTGCTCCTGCTCCTGCTCCTGCTCCTGCTCCTGCTCCTGCTCCTGCTTCCGAATCGTCGCAGCGCACCGAGGCCCCGACCTCCGACGACGACGGAGGCGCGGTGCCGGTCCGTCAGCCCATGGACGCCGCGCGCACCGCCGCCATCAGCTTCGATCCCGAGTCGATGCCCGACGAGGCCGCCGCGTCGCCCGTGGCCGACGCCGCCGCCGCCCGGGCCGAGAAGGTCGCCGCGACCGCTCCTGCCGCGCCGCGCGACGGCGGACTCTGGGGCAAGATCAGCCACCTCGCCGAGCGTGCCGCGGGTCACCGCGACCGGGACTCCGACGAGTTCGACGCCGAGCGTCGGGGCGACACCGAGCGTCGCGGCGCCGACGAGGGCCGTACCGGCGACCGACCCCGCACCGGCGGCACCGGCGTGACCGGGGTCGTCGACGGCCTGCCGCGCGACGACGAGCCGACCACCTGGCCGTTCCCGCGTCGCTGACCCGCCCCTCCTGACCTCGACGTGGCCGACCTCGACCGGGTGCGGCGCTGGGCCGCCGCGCTCATCGACCTGCACCTCGACCCCAGCGTGTGGACCTTCGGCTTCGACAACGCGAAGACCCGCGCGGGCCTGTGCAACTACACGACGAAGCGCATCACGGTCTCGCGGCACCTCGCCGGTCGCTACGACGACGACGAGATCCACCAGGTGCTGCTGCACGAGGTCGCCCATGCCCTCGCCGGCTCGCGCGCCGGCCACGGTCCCCGGTGGAAGGCCGTCGCGACCGACCTGGGCTACGTCGGCTCACGCCTGCACGACGGAGCCATCGCCAGCGAGCTCGCCCCGTGGGTCGGGGTCTGCCCCGCCGGGCACGAGCACTACCGCTACCGGCAGCCGGCCCGGCCGCTCGCCTGCGGGCGGTGCTCGCGGCGGTACGACCCGGCGCACCTGATCACCTGGACGAAGCGCGAGGTCTGACGCCGCACCTCCGCGGGCCTCGGCCGCCCCTTCTCCTCGGCGAGGTGCAGGAGAGCCGAGGAGGCGCGTAACCGGTTAGGGTGGTCAGGTGCAGACCGGACAGTGGCTCAGATCCGACACCGACACCCGGTGGTTCTTCGACTCGGGCGCGCTCAGCCTCGACTTCGCGTACCTCGGCGGGTTCCGTGCCGGATCGCGCTTCGGCCCGGAGTCGGGCCTCGACCTGCCCGCCGACGGGTCGACCCCGTGGGACGGCCTCCTGCTTCCCGCCGACCTCGACGACTGGATCGGCGAACGCTTCGACGGCATCGCGGGCTCGGCGGGCGACCGCGAACTCGCCGACGCGCGGGGCCTGCGCGACGCGATCGCGCGGCTCGCGGTGGCCGCAGCCGATGCCACCTCGACGGACCCCGACGACGTCGACACGCTCAACTTGTTCGCCGCCCTGCCCGACGTCCCACCGTCCCTCGAGGGCGGCCGACGCCAGGCCGGTGCGGGGCGCCTGCGGCTCGGCCAGGCGATGGCGTCGGTCGCGCGCGACGCCGTGACCCTGTTCACGACCGTCGGCTTCGGAGGCGGACCGGACTCGCGCCTCCGTCGCTGCACGAACGAGGCGTGCGGGCTCGTCTTCTTCGACGAGTCGCGCGCGGGCAGCCGTCGCTGGTGCTCGATGCAGCGGTGCGGCAACCGCGCCAAGGTGCGGGCGCATCGTGCCCGGGCTGCGAGGGGCTGACGACGGAGTCGCGCACGCTGCTCGGCCACTCCGCGCCGCCACGGTCCTCCACCCCGCCGCTCCCCTTCCCCGCCACGAAGTGAACAACCCGCCACGTGATCACGTGGCGGGTTGTTCACTTCGTGGCGGCGTGACAGGTGCGGGGTCGACGGGCGACGCTCGACGGCCGGTCAGTCGACGACCGAGACGTCCTTCCAGAAGGCGACGTAACCCGAGTAGTCCTTGCCGACGCGGTCGAACGAGGTCGGGATCGGCGTCGGGTAGCTCCAGGCGCGGTCCTGGAGCAGATCGTCACCGGACCTCACGCTGAAGTACTGGGTGTCGCCCTTCCACGGGCAGTGGTACTGCGTGGGGCTCTCGGTCAGCAGGTCGGAGTTCACGCTCGCGGGCGGGAAGTACCAGTTGCCCTCGATCGAGATCAGCTCGTCTTTCGGGGCCTCGGCGACGACGGTTCCGTCGGTGAGCACTGCCTTCATGGTTCCTCCTGCGGTCGGGGCGACGTTCGGGTCGCTCTGGCCGCAACGCTACGCCGAGGGGGTGAATTCCCCTCGGGAGCCGGTCGTGGTGACGACGGCGAGGGCAGCGGAGGACGAGGAGGCGCGGGCCGCGTCGACCACGTCGCCCCGGTCGGTCGCGACCAGCTCGGCCGCCGAGGCCGAGGCCGTCAGCAGGTGCGACGAGGCCCGGGCGAGCGCCCCGGCGGCAGCGCAGGCGAGGGCCGCCTCGGGCGACGAGAAGTCGATGCCGACCGCGGCGAGCGCGTCGACCACCGCTCCGGCGGCGAGCTGGTCCTCGACGGCGGGCCGGAACCCGTCGGCCTCGACCGCCCCCGCGGCGACGATCGCCACGAGCGCGCGGTCGCCTCGTCGGGCCTGACGCTCGACCACGTGCCGGGCCACCTCGGGCGCCGCCCCGGCACCGGTGACGACCACGACGTCGGCCTCGCTCGCCACCTCGGGCAGCGCGGCGACGACGCGCGCGGTCTCGTCCCGCGTCAATGTGCCGTGCCCGTCGAGCACGTCGACCACGACGACGACGTGTGCCCCGGGTGCGATGCGGGCGGCGCCGGCCACGCCGTGGTCGAACCTCACCTGGTACTTCTGCTGGCCGTGCGAACTCATCGGACCAGCGTAGGCAGCCGCAGTCGGACGTCGCCCGTGCGTGACGCGCCGTGACATGCGATCAGGCGGCGGGAGTTGGATCGGGGCATGCACGTGCAGCTCAAACTCCGCCTCGCCTGCCCCGTCGACGTCGCGACCGACGCCCTGCGCGACCCCCAGGTGATGGTGGCCGTGACGAAGCCGCTGGTCGTCTACCGGTCCGAGTCGCCGTCGGGCTTCCCCGACCGCTGGACCGAGGAGGCGCACCCGGTGTCGGCGAGCATCCTCGGCGTCCTGCCGCTCGGCAGCACGCACGTCGACCTCGACTGGCACGAGCGCGACGGTGCGTGGATCCAACGCGACACCGGGCGCGGCACGAGTGGCCAGTTCGCCCGCATGCGCATCAACCACCGGATGGCCGTCGTGCCGGACGGGCCGGGCCACACCTTGTTGCGTGACCGACTCGAGTTCCACGCAGGACCCCTGGGCCTGCTGCTCTGGCCCGGGCTCTGGGCGACCTGGCAGTGGCGCGCGTTGCGCATGAAGGCGCTGGCCCCGACCTGGCGAGGGGCGCCGACCCACCCGAAGCACGTCTGACCTCGGCAGCACGCCACACCGGGGGCCGGCGTCAGCTCCAGAACCCGGCGTGGACGGCCGAGGCCTCGTCGAACAGCGCCGGCCCCGACACCGACACCGCGCCTCCCCCGCGGGCGAAGACCTCGCGGCAGGGCAGGTCGAGCGTCGACTCGCCCTCTTGCTCGGTGACCATGCCGAGCAGCTGCTGCTCGGCGAGCGCGTAGACGACCCGACCGATGCCGGCCCAGTGGATCGCTCCGGCACACATCGCGCACGGTTCGGTGCTCGTGTAGAGGGTCGCGGCCTTGAGCGTCGGCTTGTCGAACCGCTGGGCGACGAGGCGGACGAGGTTCGTCTCGGCGTGGCCCGTCGGGTCGCCCTCGGTGACGACCGTGTTCTCGGCCTCGACGACGTCCCCGTCGGCCGTGAGCAGCAGCGAGCCGAAGGGATGGTTGCCGTGGTCACGAGCCTGCTGCGCGACCTCGATCGCGCGGTGCAGCTGCGCGAGGTCGGCCGGGGTGACGGTGGGGTCGGTGGTCGTGGTGTCGGTCGTCATGGGGTGAGCGTAGCCAGGGGGAACCGTCCGCCGCGGCCGGGACGGCGAGCTGTGGACGCGCGACCCGCCTGTGAGGGAGCCACGGGCGGCGGGGCGACCGTCTGCGTACGGTGGCAGAGGTGACCGACCCGACCCGTGCCTCCTCGTCCACCGGTGAGACCACCGCCGACATCGGCGTCGACGCCTCTGCCGAGGCCGCCGCCGACGCCGCTGCCGACACCACCGCCCCGACGCCCGCCCAGGGCGCGCTCGACATCGCCTCGTGGCGGCGGACGATCCACGGGCTCTACCGTGACGTGCGTGAGGCGACCGACCTGGCGGCGGCCCACGACCTGTGGCGGCGCACCCGCGACGAGCTGTTCTCGACGCACCCCTCGACGCCGCTGCTGCCCGAGGACCGCCCCGACTTCACCGGCCTGCCGACGAAGCCGTACGACCCGGCCTGGCGATTCGAGGTGGCGGTCGAGCCGGCCGAACCGCGACGCATGGTCGTCGAGACCGGCACCGACGGCGACGTGCTCTTCGACCTCGTCGGCGTGGCCGACGTGCCCGGCGTCGGCAGCCTCGACGTGTGGAAGCTGGCGCAGTACGCGGGCGGCCTGTTCATCCCGATCAAGGACGCCCTGGCGGGCAAGCCCGGCGGCACCTACGGCGGTGGGCGCTACCTGATCGACTCGGTCAAGGGGGCCGACCTCGGTGCCGGCGGCGACCCCGGCACGATCGTGCTCGACTTCAACTTCGCCTACAACCCGAGCTGTGCCTACGACCCGGCCTGGGCCTGCCCCCTCGCGCAGCCGGGCAACACGGTCGCGGTCGAGATCCCCGTCGGCGAGCGGTACGGGCGCGCGCGCTGATCGGACCCCGCGGGCGGACGCGCGCACTGCTCGAGCCCCGCGGGCTGGGGCGCGCCTAGCCCTTGGGCTCGGAGTCGACCTCCACCGCGACGCTGTAGTCGTCACCGCCGTCGGTGCTGATCACCGAGACCGAGTCGTAGACGACGTCGTAGCCCGGAGTGTTCACGTCGCAGTGCACCTCGGACCGGTCCA
>Ga0265780_10004421_pt1 | contig 18095 bp, 11 predicted proteins | sample P1T30metagenome_FD_192432 | JGI IMG/M metagenome (GOLD analysis project Ga0265780, IMG submission 192432) | Plant litter microbial communities from East Loma Ridge, Irvine, California - P1 T30 | ecosystem: Environmental > Terrestrial > Plant litter > Unclassified | place: USA: California...
TACCTAGGTATGTACGTACCTTCCTATGGTATAGTATGCTTCGGTTGTCTTCGCCCCAAGAAATCGTTGCTGCAACATATCTGTTTCGCCTGTGGGAGCCAGACATGCCGAGTCGATAAGACTAAGATGCATTACCCTCTGTTGAAATTTGCTGCAAGGTTAACGCCAGGCTGTCTCATGCAAGCAGGATATGTTCCGCGGGCAAACATGCCGGCTGCCTACTTCCGGTAGCTCAACGGATAAACATGCAGACGTAGCTTAACACAGGCATTCCGTACGCTTATGGTGTTCCTGGTACTTACGATTGTGCACATAATATTATGTGGGACCCCCTCCAACCCGTATGCAGTCAGCGACCCCCATGGCCGGGTATTGACACAGGCCGTGATACCCATGTCAAGCACCGCGGGTAGTGCAGGCGGGCTCCCGATGTAGGTCGAAGATCTTGAATTCTCATTTCGAAGTTGATTGTGAAGCGCTCAGCGTTATCATGCCTCGGCCGAACAGTGGAGCAGGGGGGCTGAGGCTGACCGGTGGCGCGGGCTTAGATCTTAACCCCATGCTTCACGTCTTACAGCTCCGCCTATCAATGTCTCATCCAGAGCACCCATCTAATTTTGCTCCGTCCAATTTTTGATCCAGTCATCAACATTCAGGATGGGAACGTTCCCAAGTGTGGCCCAAAAGCTACGGTACCACAATTGTTCAACCATGTATTTACCTAACGCAGTAGCTGACTCCTATCAGCTTGATATTATGTCAATCTTTGCTGTATATAGTCCAGTACGACAGGGAAACGGAGGCATGCTAATCCCCGAGGCCGTACCACCACTTCGTGTTACACGCATGCCAGCGCATGCCACACGTCTCAAGACCTTCAATCATATCAGCTTACTTATTGCTTCTTGATGGGCATCAGGTGCAGCAAGAACTACTGCGCGTCGTGTTTGAACTCAATCTAGTCTTAGAAAGTAACCGGCATCTGATACAAGAGCCTGGAGAGAGTTGATGCTTAACCAGTACGTTGCGAAGACATAGAAAAAATCTTGAAGTTAAACAGCTCGGACGAACTTCCGTACAGTACTCAGGATAGTACTACAGAGTGTGCACGAATTATTGTTGCCGCTAATGTGGGTTTCATTTCATTTTACACAGCTTACACTCATTTCCTACCGCGAGGCCTATCAAGTCCGATTCCCGGCCTGTGCGGCTTGCTTATTCCCACTTGTGAGCAGATCATGCGTGAAATTCCACAGCATCATTGCGGAACCAAAGCATGGACCCCAGAAATAATCCATACAGCGCCCTCCTGTTACAGTCGAGTTGCAGTGTCATTTTTCATAAATAGTAGAGAACGGGGGATTCGAGGTCGATCAGTGGATCTGTATCTACGCATGAAGCTTCTATGTCAATCTAGTCTGTATCTTATGTATATTAAATGAAAGTCGAATGAAAGTATTCCGGAAATAAGAGAAAAATCACCCCACGGAGCCAATATCAGTCTAACCAGTTCTAGTCCCATCTTACAAACGCCTCTAAAATCCTCGGCCGAGGTTGACCCACCCACGTCATCGGGCATACCCACATGTCACCCATCCCACCTAAGGGTAAGAAGTGGGCAAAGCGTGGTAATACTTGAACGCGTTCTTCGGGTCGTACTTCGCCTTGAGCTTAGCCAGTTTGGGAAGCTTCTTCGCCCCGTAGATTTGCTCAAGGGTCTCATCTCCGCGTGCGTAGTTGACATAGACGGAGACGCCTCCATAGCCGGAGGTCGCACCGATGTCCTTGCGTAGTTGGAGACCGAGTTTGTTAGCTACTGCCTCGACTGGGTCGCCCAGGTTCTTCCAGCGGAACATCAATAATCTTTCGCGAGTTAGTGAGAGTGATCTGCTGTAAAAATGGTTAGCGGAAGACTCACCCATAAGTTGTAGCGTCTCTCCATGGGTACGCTGTGTCGTCATCAGGGACCTTTGCAACGGCCTGATTGGGCCAAGACTCCAGCAGAACAGCAGAGTCACGAGCACTCGGGTTCTTGTCGTAGAAGTCGACAAACTTGGCAAGCGTGGCAGACCAGGTCTTCGCATTAAAGGTCTTCAGGTTGAAGCCAAAAAGGTCGAAGACTTGGCTGTTTCCGCAGACTGCTGCGTCGCTCTGGAACATGGCATTCGGGCCGACTGTGTTCCATGCCAGAGATGAGACGTTCTTGAACGGGAATGGGCCAAGATCCAGGATAGGAGCCATGGCCTTGAGGCCGCTGTCTTTGGGTCCTGCGTACACAAGACTGACCAAGAGTTGTGCCTTAGAGAGACCGTTAGCGATATTTATCCAAGATTTCACAGAGTCAATGTAGCGTCACGGCTGTTTTGGTGTTGGTCTTAACTTACAGTTTTCGCATCAGCGCTGTAGCCAATCGTGGTCTGAACGGTCAGATCGGCGGGTAGCGGCATCATCTTGGATACAGTCTCGAAGTAAGTCACGTTCTTCTCAAGAGGGACAATGACATCCACGCTCGTCCATTCACCACCCCTGTAGAGTGGAGAGGCTTGGTAGGTAGCAGAGGTAACGACACCGAAGTTTTGACCCGCGCCCCGGATGGCCCAGAAGAGGTCAGAATTCTTTGTCTTTGACACTTCCAGCAGAGTACCGTTTGCAAGGACAATTCGTGCAGAGACAAGAGCATCAATGACCAAACCTTGCAACCCGTTCAAACGACCGATACCGGCACCGAGAGTGACGCCAATCATACCGGGGCAGGTCGCAGTTCCAGTTTCTGTTCAGAGATGTTAATACTCAGTCGAAATGTGAGGTAGACTTCGAGACCTACGAATCTGTAGACCGGCTTTGTACAAGGGGTCAAAGACCTCTCCAAAATGCACGCCTGGTCCGACTGTCAAGGTCGCGGCCTTCTTGTCGACCTTGATGGAGTTCAGCTTGCTCAAATCGATAGCAACTCCGCCTTGCATATCGCCGAGAGTGTTGGAGTATCCATGGCGGCCGCCAGTTGCAAGAAACGGAATATTAAGCTTTTGAGCTGCTTTGATCTACATATCGTCAGCTTCAGATCAAATAAGAAGATACTACCAGATGGGTTCTCACCGCCGTGATCACATCGGCCTCATTAGCTGGGGAGATTGCCACGCTGTACTCGGGAGCTCTGTATAAGTCCCATCTTTCAGTTGCCTCAAAAAAGCCTGGGGATCCTTTGGTAGTGATCGAGGTCTGATCAGACCAGGTGTTGCCACTGGCGGTGAAAGGATCTGCCAATGTTGCGCCAAAACTGCCACGCACAAGCCCGAGAAGAATGAGACTGGAGATCTGGAGAAGATGCATCGTGAAAGAACTGCTTGGCTTAAACTTGGTAGCTTGGATGGCCTGTCGTCTTTCGAACACTCCGTCGTTTCTTATACACCCAAGCTTGAGTTCTCGTCGGCCGACGTCCATAGCTGATCAATCCTCGCGGGAAGTAGCTGAAGCATTGTGGCAATGTCGTTGAAGCTTCTGATCTCATCCGAAGCTTCTGAAAAGCCACTATCAAACATAGGTGGCGTGGTGGAAGAGCGCCACGTAAGAAGGCGGCTCATCACGCAGTATCGGACTCTGACCTGAGCTCAGCAGTATGCTCAAATTTGAATGTCATTCGTTGAGTATTAGGCAGACATGGTCCACGGTTGGGTCTGTGATGAAGCTTGAGGACGGGATAGTTGGGTCAGGGCACCTCTATCACACTCTAGACTCAGCCTCTTCGTTTTTTCTGGTGGTCATCACATCGTAGAGCTCGTTCAGGAGCCGCTCCCGAGAACACAGCCCACGTAATACGCCTTGATGGGGGCGCAAAAGAAGGGGGACGCGGTCTTCGAAGTTCTTCAGTTGTTGGTGGCGGCTCCAGAATCTCAAGCCCATTTGTGCGTACCTTGGTACGTGGGGTTCGAAGGAGCCATATCATGCCGCTCAATGTTGGTACCATGGTAAAATTGCAGGTTCTCCAATAGATCTGATTAACAGATGTTACTGTTAGTTCAGTGCCCCCTTATGTGTAGGTTTAGGATCGTTCGAAGCTTACAGCCACTCTTGGCTTCGCCACGCGGGACTTGAAGGATTGTGCCGCCATTACGCTGTGAAGGCGTCGATAGTATAGAAGTCTCACGGTCATCTGGATGACCAAAAGTGCTTTGTCGGACCCCGAGGACGCTAAAAGCCACGAGCGAAGCCGATTGCTGACACGTGATTGTGTAAGAGAGCTCCCTGAAGGAATGAGATTGGACGAATTGGTTGCAATGCTTGCCTAATATCTTACAAGTACGCCTAGAAAGGATAAGGTCATAAGCCGCCAGTCAGAACGCCCCAATAAATGTCTTACCAGTACGTATTTCAAAGACCCACCACTCAGCTGATGACAGTTCCTTACATGAGTGCATAATGCTTCAGCCCTACTGCTCCAGCCTCATCAACCTCTTGTGAGCGTCTCGGCTGTATATCTCGTCTTAGTTGTTCAAAGAGTCGACACACAAAATCTTTTCTTTCGGGACATGCCCATATTTGGAGACTCAAGGCAATTTGTTGCTGGTTCATCATCTCTGGCTCACACTTCAGCTTGCGGTGCCCAGACTTGGCCATTGACTAAGGGCTTTGGCGGCCTTGGGCGGAACTCGTGGGAAGCGCCGATAAAGATTTGCGTCGACATTCGACCAAACCGCAAGGATTGCTGTTGTTGCCCGCGACGTGTGTTGACTATTTGGTGCATGCCTATCGAATATGCGGACTAGACTTGGCAAAATCGGCCCTTCACGATTTCCGTTCTGCCGTAAACCGTGCATATCACCTGCAGCTAGGGGTCATCATTCATAGATATGCGATAGTCTTTAGACAGCGTGGCTCTACTGGAAAAGATAATGAAAAAGATGCGAAATCCAGCTGCACGGCGATTCGAGGTGAAAATCGTAAACGAGAACATTTTGCGGGTTTTCTAGACAATTGTGAACACTCTAGCAGTATACGACTAGATATCATGCAGTAACACTCTACTTGTTCAAATGTTTCTTGGCTGCCGCTGGGTAGCGGTCACCCTCGACCGCTTTGTAGTTCACGGCCTCTTGAAGTTCCACCACTTCGGCATCAGTCAGCTCCACCAACTTGCAGTTCTCCTTGACGCGAGATACTTTGGTCGCACCTGGGATGGCGATGGCGCCCTGACGAACAACCCTGGGGGGCCGTCATTTAGCATTGCTCCACGTGGGACAGCCCATGGGAGATGTGAAAGCGAGAGAAGATATGGAGACTTACCAGGCGATGGCTATCTGAGCACTAGAGCAACCCTTCTTCTCAGCGATTTCACCAACAGATTCGGCCAGCTTGACGTTTCGCTCGAAGGCACCTGCCTTAAAACGCGGGAAATGGCGCCGATAGTCGTCCGCGGGGAGATCGTCGAGGGTCTTGAACTGACCCGTCAACCAGCCACTGCCCATGGGGCTATATCCAACCAACGGAATAGCCAACTCGCGGCATGTATCGGCTATGCCGCCCTTCTCGAGCACATGGCGGGTGAACAGGCTCAACTCCTCCTCGACGGCAGCGGGCGGGTGCACAGCGTAAGCGCGGCGGATCGTCTCGGGTCTGACTTCGCTGAGTCCGTACGAGCTGATCTTTCCCTCATGGATCAGCTTCGACAGTGTGCCAACCATGGTCTCTACAGGAACTTTCGGGTCGATGCGCGCGCACTCGAACAGGTCGATAGTCTTGGTGCCGTCAAGAACTTTCAGAGCCTCGTCAACTGCTGCCCGGAGACCCTCGGGGCTGCAGTCGGGCGTCTGACGCCTCATGTCGTAAGCACCCTTGACACTAAGCACCACGCGGTCCGCATCTTCAGGGAACTTGGTAAAGTAGTACTTGATGAGGTGGAGGGAGTTGGAGGTAGGTGGACCGTAGAAGGTGCCCTAGAAATAGAGGTTTAGTGTTTGTCGCGAAAACGAATCCTGAAAAGGCCCCAACATGTATGCTCGGTATGGCTAGTGCTTACGGCGTTCCAGAAGTTGGCACCATTCTCCAGCGCGGCCTTCATGGGCTTAACTGCCTCTTCGTGCGCAATTTTTCCGGACATGGTAAGATCTCAGGTACATGTTAGCCACAAGATACGCCCAGTCTTGCTCTAGCCAAATTTAGACTCACTCATCATGCCATATCCAACAGAGCCTACAGTCTTTCCTGCTATGGTCTTTTGTGTGTTTGTTGGCGCCATTACGATGCTGTGATTGAGTTGGGTGAAGTAAGTGAAGCTTGTAGAGACAGTGGAAGGTGACGCCAGAGATACTTCAGGGTAAATTGGGGTAGATGCTCTTTCCGAGTGACTTCCCATGACCAGGCAAGGTGGATGCCCAATAATGGTTAGCGTCACATCCACCTTTGTCAGCAGACGTCAACCAAGCGTTTTCGCTTCGGGCGCTGGCGAAATCCATTTCCCCGCAGATATCGTACAAGATGTACACTAACTCACACGGTGACGCATTGGGACGTCGCTCCCTGCTTTTCGCTATGTAGAGACGAAGTTCACGTGGAGTGGTATCGCACAAGCCTCGGTGCTCGGCCTCACGGATGCGCCGGGCCGTTGCACAGACTCGTCTCAGGTGGGTAAGAGATCTACACGCTAAATCTATCGGCGGGCCGAGCCTAAACCCTTCCAGATAGCTATGTGAACGCTAAGATGCTTGGTTGGCCTTGATCTAACGTCCCTTGCACATCGGTGCGGTTATGCATTGACCGGTCAACGGGAACTGGTTGGGTGAGCTTACTCATAGACTGCCTCGGGATTGGAGTCACGCCACGTCTTCCATGCCTCAATATCGACGGGTGAATAACAGTAGATGCGCCTGACATGCCGAGCAAATAGAGACTGCAGTACCAGCCTATCTCCGACGAGTAAAACCCGAACAAGAGATTAGGAACCATCACGTCGTGAAGCACAAGGCTGATCTAACCTAGAGTAGAACTGCCAAATGCCGTGACATAGGAGATACCAACGGTTATCTCCAGAGTAGATTCCGGATGCCGTGGACAGTATCGGGTAAACGTTGAGAGTCTCAACCCTCACTATACGAACTTCACGCCTCGACCAATATCTTCACTTCCGGTGTCATGCCGTCTCTGCTTGTAATGGAGATATTTGGTCAAACTTGGGCTCTAAGTGCTACCACGAGATCAATAGGAGCCGAAGGATATCGTGCCCTACTAGATCCGGCCCGTAGCTCAGCTGTAGGGTTTGCGTTCACACTCATCGTCATCTACATTTTCTCGCGGGGCATCTACAACTTATATTTCCATCCGCTATGCAAGATTCCAGGGCCACGCGTCGCTGCCGTATCGTCTTTCTATGACTTCTGGTATGATGTTATCAAGGGCGGAACCTACCTATGGGAGATTCGTAAAATGCATGAGATATATGGTAACATTTTAGTGCCGTGTGTTCCTCTCTTCACAGGCATTATCTCACGCGTTAGACAGGTCCTATCGTTCGCATCAACCCGAACGAGATACACATCAGCGACCCTGGATACTATCGTAACATCTATGCTGGGGGTAGCCGAAGAGTAGACAAAGACCCCTCGACTCTAGCTGGATTCGCAGTCCCGTCCTCTGTGGCAGCCACCGTGGAACATGGCCTTCACCGTCAGCGTCGTGGGTATATGAACCCTTATTTTGCAAAGCGATCCATTGTAGCCATGGAGCCGCTGATTCACGAGCGTATCACGGCGATGTTGAGACGACTGGACGAGGCGCGCGAGGCAGGCACGCCCATTTCTCTGGACAAGGCATTCTCTGCTATGACCGCCGACATAATCACCAGTCACTTCTTTGGCTACCACTACGACTACCTCAGTCTCCCCAATCTGGAAGACCCGGTGCGGGAGGGCTTCAAAGGCATTTCGGAAATGTTCCACCTGACGCGTTTCGTTAACTGGCTGCCGCTCGTCATGAATGCGATCCCCACCTCTGCAATCCGGCGTGTCCAACCAGCCGTGGCTGATCTACTAGAGTTGCGCGGCAGCTTCGAGAAGAATATCAAGCGCATTCTGAAATCCAAAGACACGAGTGATCCAGCGTCGAAATCGGTCATCATAGAGGCTCTTGGTGACGACCGCATCCCACTGAAAGAGCGCGGCATGGATCGGCTCGTGGACGAGGGCCAGGTCATTCTTTTCGCAGGCACTGAAAACTCCGCACGAGCTCTGGCCATCGGAATGTTCCACCTCTTGGAGAACAGGGCGATTTTGAATGAAGTGCGGAACGACTTGGCCGCAGTAAGAGATGTCTCGGACGAGGACCTGACTCTGCAGTCACTTGAGGCCTTGCCCTATCTGGTGAGTCTGAATTGTGTCATGCACCCTGCATTTAATACACGCTGATCATTGACCTCAACACAAAGACGGGTGTGGTAAAAGAGTCGATTCGCTTGGCTTTTGGCCCGGTCACTCGCTTGCCTAGGGTGGCTACCGAAGAGACACTTCAGTACAAGGAATACTCTATTCCGCCAGGCGTGAGTAGAATGCCTGTCCATATTCTACCCAAATTTGCACTTCTAACTGATGCGGCATTTAGACTCCCGTAAGCCAGATTACCTATTTCGTTCATATGAATGAGGAAATTTTCCCAAAGCCGTTACAGTTCATTCCGGGCCGCTGGGTACAAGCATCCGAGCGAGGATTTCCTCTCAACAATTATCTAGCTAGCTTCACGAAGGGAAGTCGACAGTGCCTGGGCATGGGGTAAGCACCCTATTTCCTATAAGACATGCATTGCGAGAATCATAACTAATCGCAATCACACACGTATAGGCTAGCGTACGCTGAGATTTACCTCACCTTCGCACGGCTCCTTCGGAGCTTTGAATTGGACCTTTTCAAGACTACCGTTATCGACACGCAGATAGATAGGGTCTCTATTATTGGTCAGCCCAAAGTCATTAAGGGTAAGGGCGAGGGACAGGGAGAGATTAAGGTTGTGGTGACCAAGAAGTTGTAATCGAAACGTAGGAAATTGAAATGACAGCTTCCCTTCAACTGGAAGTTTGTGCATGGCCCCAGTATCCACTTCGGTGCTTCTTGCATCATTTAATCGGTCAGATGGTACAAATGAGGTCCGAATAGCTCCGGGACGATGTTCTCGAACTACAAACTACGCATTTGCTGAGTCGAACCACTTCACAAGATACGAAGAAGGCATCTCATTTGCCAACGGATCATCCTAAAACAATTCATCTACATATGCAAGAGTCCTTGTCGCTCAAATCGTGAATATTGTATCCAGCTCCACGCATAATACATGTCTTTGCGCCTCGTTTAGGACCCGTTTACGGAAGCCGTTTCCGGCAGGAGTTAGAAGCCCATTAGAACCACTACAGATACTATCGTTCTTTGTCAATGGCGCTTCTGCTGCAGCGACAACGCAGCCAGCAATAGGCAGCGGCAAAGTTTCTGGCCGCTCTGCACCTACAGCATAAGCTAAACTTACTGCAAGCTCTAGGAGGTGCCTGGATATATTCAAGACCCTGGGATATCCTACATAGTTCTATTAGAGATATTTGAACATATACAGGTTACCTGTTCACCTCTTCTTCTGGGACAAGGCGGGCACGAGTTTTGCCGGCGCCTGGTACCACCTCCACGATCAGTAGAGGTCTCTTTCTCGTTATCACACGGCTAAACGCCCATGGTCCCCGCTATCTCGTCAGATTGAAGAGGTCCATTTACTAGGACCTACGGAGATAGTGGACCATGCAGGGATAGTAAGCATCAAACGGCAGTTTTCGGAGCTTTGCCCAAGTTTCGAGTTCATGCAGACGTAGAAGTGACTACAGAGGTACCACGCATGCAGAAATGCGTGTAAGCATGAGCGCATCGTGCTTTATCTGTTCACCTCAAGTAACGAACCAACCTTACCCGTGTCAACACGAACTCACAAACATGAGGAATCTGTGTAACATACCCGCGTGGGGTCATACCTCCGATCAGGGATTAGTGTCGATCGCATTGCTTACACGCGCCCTCGTACGAAACTGCACCGATCTGAGGTCAGATATAACAACGGGGATGCTGACTGCATGCATTTCTATGCGATCCGTTCCATTGCATAGCCGGGGAACTGGGGGAAGATGGGGGAAGACTCAGCCCTAGTGTATGCGGGGTTTCACGGAAGAGGGTGGGTGAAGGATGAGTGAAGGAATGTACTGCATCTCAACAGATGGATTGGGCGATGATGCGATGTTGGATGATGATCGATAAATAGTCTGGATAAGGAAGAGATGAGGATAAATAAGTAGCTGTTGCTGCCAGTGAAGAGTGGAATCAAAGAGAAGATTCAATTCAACATAGTCTTTCTTGCTCTCCATTCTACGATCGTGAAGAATTGTTCAATTTAAATCAGTATTGGACTGTTAGACACGGTTCGATAAGACTCATCCAACACATCACTGTTCTCCCTCAACACGCAAGATCATCATGGCAGTTCTTCAAACGCCCCCTTCTCTTCTAGTCTTTGGACCCCAAACCGAATTTCCCTCCGAGGAGATTCTATCCGACCTCCGCCAGGAGCTCATCACCAACCCCCATCTATCCGCTCTCTAAGACAGCGTTGCCAAACTTCCTCACTTTTGGCAGACCCTCGTCACCTCCGATCCCAGCTTGCGCGTGGTACCGGGCAGTGAGCACCTCGCTCATCTCGCGCAGTGGGTCACAGACGGCGGCGGCCCATTCCCGCACCACAACGAGGGAGCGGACACACTGAACCACTTCGCTCTCGCTGTGACCGTGCTGCTTCAAATCAGCCAGTATGCGCGATACGTTGGTAATTTGGGTGAAGATTCTCACCACCGCATCCTTAGCAGCGTCAGCCAAGGTGGCGGAGTCCAAGGCTTTTGCGTGGGTTTTCTCAGCGCGATTGCCGTCGCTGGCACGGTAGACGAGGCTGGCCTCGGCGTGACTGCTGCCGTTGCACTTCGCTTGGCTGTTTGCGTTGGAGCTTATGTCGATCGAGATGGTGTGTATGCGAAGGAACCGAGTCTGATGCGCTGTGTGGCTGTGCGTTGGAGAGGGGAGGGAATGAAAGAGGTTGAGAATGTAATTCGGTCGTTTCCACAGGTGAGTGAGCTACATGAAGTCTGAGAGGTAGTAGCGGTATATTAATTGCTTGTACTAGGCATACATATCGAGCATCACAGATGATGCGTGCGCCACGGCTACGGTGCGCGATGGCGATGTCGATGCTTTCATCTTCAAGGTTCGGAGTCTTGGGCTGCGTGCGAAGGCTGTTCCTGTGTATGGTCGCTTCCATACCAGTGGCCACGCAAATGCCGTTGCCAAGCTGATCAGACTGGTCCAGCAAGAGAAGAGCTTGCAGTTTCCTAGTGTGAAGAATCTTCAAGCTCCCCTCCGATCTACGATTGATGGAAGCATCGTCACCCAGAAGGCTGACAAAGACGTCTTACAACTGACTCAACTTGCACTAGAGAGTGCGCTGTTGAAGCCAGCGGACTGGTATACGACGCTCAGGCTTGCCGTTCAGCAGTTACCTGCGTCGAACAAGACAATTGCCTTCGCTGGGTTCGGAAATCAAATTCCGTCTTCTCTCGTGCAAGGCTCTTCTCTGAATGTCTTGTCACTCCGCACTATCAAGGCAAAGAATACTGAGGCCAATGTCAATGGCGTCAATGGCACCAATGGCGTCAACAACACTCGAGCAGTCCCCATCACTCCCTCAGACGACCTTTCTCAATACCCAGCACACTCTATTGCAATTGTTGGCATGTCTGGGCGCTTCCCGGGCGCCGACTCAGTCGACGAACTCTGGGACCTTCTCCTCGAACGTAAGAGCACTGTCGAGCCTGCCCCCGTCGAGCGCCTGCACCTCCCTCAAACCGGCGACCATGCCAACACAAAGTGGTGGGGAAACTTCTTGCGCGACCCGACCGCTTTCGATAACAAATTCTTCAAGAAGTCATCGCGCGAAGCTATCGCCTGGGATCCGCAACAGCGCATCTTGCTCGAAGTCGTGTACGAGGCGCTCGATTCGGCCGGATACTTCGGCCCTGGCGAGAAGCAGCCCACTGATTATGGCTGCTACATAGGCGCAGTGATGAATAACTACTACGATAATGTGTCGTGTCATCCAGCGACGGCGTATGCGACGCTGGGCACGTCGCGATGCTTCATAAGCGGGTGCATGAGCCATTACTTTGGATGGACGGGACCTTCGCTGAGCATCGATACTGCTTGCTCGTCGTCACTGGTCGCGCTAAATACGGCTTGTCGCGCGATCTGGTCGGGCGAGTGTTCGAGAGCTGTTGCTGGCGGGACCAATGTCATCACAAGTCCGTTCGATTATCAGAATCTGGGAGCGGCTGGGTTCCTGAGCCCGACTGGACAATGTAAACCCTTCGATGCTGCAGCAGATGGGTACAGTAGAGGTGAAGCTGTGGCTGTGGTGGTGCTCAAGAAGTTGAGTGACGCGCTGAGGGACGGAGATACCGTGCATGGTGTTGTGGTCGGTTCTGCAGCAAACCAAAACCACAACGCTAGTCATATCACGGTGCCACAACCAGAGTCTCAAGTAGCTCTGTACCAGGATGTGATGCGCCAGGGCGGCGTGGAGCCCGAAGAGGTCTCGTACGTCGAGGCTCACGGCACTGGCACAGGCGTCGGCGACCCTGTTGAAATTCGCAGCATCCGAGGAGCGTTCGGCGGACCGCAGCGTGACGATGTACTGCACTTTGGCTCTGTCAAAGGAAACATCGGACACACTGAGGCCACAGCTGGTATCACTGGTCTCATCAAGGTGCTGCTCATGATGCGTCACGGTCAGATCCCGCCGCAGGCAAGTCACACTCAGTTGAACCCAAAACTCCCACCGTTTGGCGACGACAAGATGGCAATTCCAACAAGAATTCTCGAGTGGAGCCCTGGAGCAGCCCGGGTAGCTTGTGTGAACAGCTACGGCGCAGCTGGGAGCAACTCCGCCGTTATGCTACGTGAGAAACCATCGTTCTTGGCCCAGAATGATCCAGTACAACTGGCAAAGTACCCACTTGTCATACCGGCGAATTCGATTAATAGTCTTTCCATGTACAGCAAGAAGTTGCTTGACTTACTCAAGAATGCAGCAAAGACAACCTCCCCTGCGGCGCTACTCTCATCCCTGGCCTTCAACCTCGCCGATCGAGCAAACCACGCGCTGCCCTTCCGTCTGGTGACGACAGTGGCTAGTCTCGGCGACCTTCAGTCAAAGCTCGAAGCTGTAGCAGCAGGCTCCGAGTCCGAAATTGTTCAGGACAAGCCAAAGTCGAAACCTACCGTCGCAGTACTTGTGTTTGGTGGTCAGGAAAGCAACTTCATCGGACTGTCAGAGGACATTTACCGCAGTTCAAAAGTGTTCCGCCACCATCTAGACATCTGTAATGATCTTCTAGTCTCAGAAGGGAAAGCCAGCCTCTTTCCCGTTATCTTCCAGCGTGATGCTGTGCAAGATCTAGTGTCGCTACATGCAGGTCTGTTTGCGGTGCAATACGCTTCGGCTAAGGCATGGCTAGACTGTGGGCTTCAGGTCGGTGCTGTTGTTGGTCACAGCTTTGGCCAGCTAACAGCGTTCTGCATCTCTGGTGCCCTGTCTATTGGCGATGCACTAAAATTGGTCGTCGGAAGAGCAGAGATTATGGAGAAGCGTTGGGGTTCGGAGTCAGGATGCATGTTATTTGTGCAAGCAGATCGCGAGACTGTCGAGCAGGCTCTGCACTCGCTACCTGGCAAGAAGCACGACAAGAGTAACCCAAACTATGCCGAGATTGCCTGCTATAATGGCCCAGCAAGCCACGTCGTGGTGGGCACAGCCCAAGCCATCGATCGTCTGGAAAAGCAGGTCGGCGGTTCGGTCCGCACAAAGAAACTCAATGTCACTCATGGGTTCCACTCCAGGTTTACCGAGCCTATGCTGGAGCATATCAACGATCTTGCCCAAGGACTGGAATGGCGACGTCCGAGTATCCATCTGGAGACATGTGACGAGAGCGAGAGTCAATCTGAGCCAGACTTCAACATCGCGGCACAACACACCAGACGTCCAGTCTTCTTCCAGCGCGCAATCGAGAGACTCACCGCCAAGTTCTCGCAGAGCACCTGCGCCTTTGTTGAGGCAGGCCGTGGGTCGTCCGTCATGCAGCTTGTCCGCGGCTGTGTGACTGCTTCCCAGCTCTCAAACCAGGCATTCCTCTCGCCTCAGCTCACTTCGACAGATGCGCAGGCGTCTCTCGCGAACGTTACCGGCGATCTCTGGAAGCTCGGTCTCGCCGCGCAATACTGGGCCTTCCACCGCAGTCAAAAGATAGAATTCGCCTACCTCAGTCTACCACCGTACCAGTTTGAGAAGACGCAACACTGGCTGCCTTTTACGGGCAGGGGTGGGTCTGAAATCGAGGAAGAGCATTCCGCAGTCAAAGAAGAAGGACCCGAGACACACGATCTGCTCACCTTTGTCAGCAAAGATTCAAGCAAGGCGGTTTTCCGCATCGATCCTCACGCCGATCGCTTCCAGGCCATGCTAGGAGGTCATGTCATGGGTGGCCAAACCCTCGCGCCAGCATCGCTGTACTTCGAAGTTGTTGCGCGTGCAGCGCTCTTCCTCCAGAACGATGTCTTAGCGACCACATACATGCCGACTGTCAACGATCTGGTCATGATGTCGCCCATCGGGCAAGACACGAACATACAGATCACGTTGACGTTGACGAGCATCAGCAACATCGAAAGCGAGCCAGCATGGTCGTTCTCCATCGCCACCAAAAACGTCGCATCCTCTGCCGCTCCATTCGAGCAATCCACGGGTACAGTCCAGCTGCGCAAGCGGACTGATGCACGCGCGGCTCGGGCCTTTGCGCGCTTCGAAGCATTGGTCGGCCATGGGCGACGTGTGGATGAAGTCCTTGCGCACCCAGACGCCGAGACGATGCGCGGGAATCACATCTACCGCGCATTCAACACGGTCGTGCACTATGGAACTGATTTCCAGGGCATCAAACAAGTAGCATGTGTCGGTCACGAAGCAGCTGGCATCGTGCGCGTTGCTCCCGATCTCGCGGATCCAGCAGACCAGCGTCTGTGTGACACGCCGATGACGGACAGTTTCATGCAGTTTGCGGGCTTCCTGGTGAACTACTTCAACAATGAAAGTGCGGAGCACGTTTTTGTGTGCATGAAGATCGAGCACATTGAGATGGGTGCCGGGTTCAATCCGGATTCTGGCGAGTGGCGCGTCTTTGCGACCATGACCAGTGGCGGGCCGGCTGGAGAAGAGAGTGATGGCCATGTCGATGCTACCGCGGACGCTTATGTGTTCGATGCGAAGACGGGCGGGATGGTCATGGCCGCGTTCGGCTTCCATTTCTCTCGCATGCCAAGGGCGCTGTTGGCCCGCATGCTGAAGAGCGTGAACAAGAACAAGAACGTAACGGAATCGTCGGAAGTGGTGCCAGAAACCATCAGAGTACCAAAGATTGAAGCAGCTCCTCAACTTGTTACGGACAACTCTATGCAGAAGAAATCCAAGAAGGCGAAGAAGGCGAAGACGTCGGCAGGTCCGACCAAGCGCCCTGAGCTGCTCCAGATCTTGCACAACGTCACAGATGTACCATTCGATGAGCTCAAGGACGATGCGTCGCTCGACGATCTTGGTGTCGACTCGCTTATGGCTACGGAGGTCCTCAACGACATCCGTACCGTTCTGGGTTTGACTATTGATCTAACCACTTTCCTCTTCTTCGCCAATCTCCAAGCCCTTGCTGTTCATGTAGACGAGCAGTTAGGCCTGGGTGGAGGAGGTGGTGACCATGAGCCGGAAGATGAAGAGAGCGATACAGAGGATGAAGCTACAAATGTTCCCACCCCAGACTCTGGCATTGCCGATATGAATGTTGTGGAGACGAAGTCGAGCATCAAGCCTACGGTTGAGGCAGCTCGTCCTACTATCACAAACGCCCTTGAAAACTTCCGCAATACGCGACAAAACTACGACCAACTTTCCAAAGTCACCCAGGGTGTTGACTTCTGGAAAGACGAGTACCCACACCAGAAGCGTTTGGTGCTTGCTTACACAGTCGAAGCTTTTGCCCAGATTGGCTGCGACCTGAAGACTCTGCAAGCTGGCGACGGGGTGCCTCAGGTCCAAGATACACTGAAGCGACACTCTCAGCTTGTGAAACAGTTCTACCGCGTTCTGGAAGACGGCGGTCTCATTGAGTCAAGCGGCGCCTCGTTCATCCGCACAAGTACTCCACTCGACACCGTTCCAGCTGAAGACATCTACCACAGCATCGTTGATCTCCATCCGCAACACGCGACCGTCACCAAGCTCGTGCGCGCTGTTGGATCCGAGTTCGCACAGTGTCTTACTGGGGCCAAAGACTGCCTCCAGATCCTCTTCGGTGACCGCACAAACAAGAAAGTGCTCGAAGACATGTACGAGTTTTGGCCACTGCTTCGCACACCCGCACTGGTACTGGGCGACTTTCTGGCAGAAGCTCTCACGCAGGCGTCAGGTGGTGGCAAGTTCCGTATCCTCGAAGTCGGCGCAGGCACAGGAGGTACGACACGCTACCTTATCGGCCGGCTGCGCAGTCTAGGCATTCCTTTTGAGTACGTCTTCTCGGACTTATCTGCGTCCCTGGTGGGTGCGGCTAAGCGTCAGTTCAAGGACCTGGCTGAAGATGGCACCATGACGTTCCGCGTCATGGATATTGAGCAGACTCCGCTGCCAGAAGACACTGAGGCGTATCACATCGTCTTGGCTACGAATTGTATTCACGCTACCCGCAACTTGAATGTCTCGCTGCGGAATATTAGGAAGATGATCCGCGACGATGGCGCACTGACCTTGATTGAGATCACGCAGAACATGTTTTGGTTGGACATGGTGGTGGGCCTGTTGGAGGGCTGGTGGCTCTTTGAAGATGGACGCGATCATGCACTAGTCAGTGAGAAGCACTGGGAGGGCGTCATGAAGAGAGCGGGCTTTGATGCCGTCGAATGGAGCGATGGAGCTTCGCCAGAGTCGAAGACAGTGCGACTGATCGGTGCATTTCCCACTGTAAAGCCCACGAGCAACGGCGACGCAGCGTCCAACGGGCTATCGAAACTCTCCAACGGTACACCAAAACCCCCGAACGTGAAGGCTGTTCTCGAAACAGTCGTATACAAGAGCATTGGCGACCAAGACATCCACGCAGACGTGTACTGGCCTGTCGTCGCCCCCAGCACCAAACCCAAACCGATCGCTTTAATGATCCACGGCGGCAGCCACATCATTTTCTCGCGCAAGGACATCCGACCTGCACAAACTCGCTTGCTTCTTTCCCAAGGCTACCTCCCTGTCAGCCTTGACCATCGCCTCTGTCCCGAAGTCCCTCTCGTCGATGGTGGCATGGAAGACGTATGCTCCGCACTCGACTGGGCGCGTAACACCCTTCCCAACCTCTCCACCCCCTCTCGCCCATCCGGTATCGCCATCGACGGCTCTCGCATCGTTGTCGTAGGCTGGTCCTCCGGCGGGCAACTCGCCCTATCCCTCGCCTGGACCGCCCCATCCCGCGGAATTACACCTCCCAGTGCCATCCTCGCCTTCTACGCACCCACCGACTACGAGGACCCATGGTGGCAATCACCCATCCAGCCGATTGGCGCAGAAAATACCGGCTTCAAGTATGACGTCCTGGAAGCCGTGCAAGACAAGCCGATCACGAACTACGGCGTCGTAGGCGCCTGGGAACCTCTCTCCGACCCGCGCATTCTGACTGATCCGCGCTGCCGCATCGTCCTGCACATCAATTGGGCGGCACAAACTCTCCCGGTCATCATCAACGGCCTGCCCAGTCGTCGCAAAGCTGATAAGAGCGTTGATTGGAATGCTGCGCCGCAGCCCAGTCTTGAGCGCATTCGAGCAGTTAGTCCTCGCGCGAATATCGCTGCTGGGACGTATGCGGACGTACCGACTTTTTTGATCCACGGGACAGCGGATGATCTCATTCCGTGGGAGCAGAGTCAGGGCACGCATCAGGCACTGGTGAAGAGGGG
>Ga0265780_10004422_pt1 | contig 18094 bp, 16 predicted proteins | sample P1T30metagenome_FD_192432 | JGI IMG/M metagenome (GOLD analysis project Ga0265780, IMG submission 192432) | Plant litter microbial communities from East Loma Ridge, Irvine, California - P1 T30 | ecosystem: Environmental > Terrestrial > Plant litter > Unclassified | place: USA: California...
ACGCACGAGAGCAACGATCGCAGCCGCGCTGCACCGTTCGAGAGGTCGATGGGGAAGTCGCACCTGACCGAATGGAGGAATCGTGGCTGCTGCAATGGCTCGGGGAGTGCTCTACGTGCATTCATCCCCTCGTGCACTGTGCCCACACGTGGAGTGGGCAGTCGGTCGTGCCCTCGGGCACGCCGTCAACTTCGCGTGGGTCGACCAGCCCGTGCTGAGGGGCGCCCAGCGCACCGAGTTCTCCTGGCAGGGAGAAGAGGGCGCGGGTGCCCGGATCGCCTCTGCCCTCCGGGGCTGGGAGCACCTCCGCTACGAGGTGACGGAAGACCCCGGAGCCGACCACGACGGCGGCCGGTGGATGCACGCGCCCGACCTCGGCGTCTTCTTCGCGCAGACCGACACGGCCGGCAACACGGTGATCCCGGAGGACCGCATCCGCTACGCCATGGACATCGCCGGGTCGAACGCCCTCGAGCTGCACCGGGAGCTCCGTCTCGCCCTCGGCCAGGCCTGGGACGACGAGCTCGAGCCGTTCCGCTACAGCGGCGAGGGCAACCCCGTCGTCTGGCTGCACAAGGTCGGCTGACCCGCCCCTCCTCCGACGCGACGAAGGCCGGCACCCTCGCGGGTGCCGGCCTTCGTGGTGGTCGGGGTCAGACCGAGCGGAACGCGACGACGGCGTTGTGGCCGCCGAAGCCGAAGGAGTTGCTGATCGCGACGATCTCGCCGTCCGGCAGGCGGCGCGGCTCGCCGAGGACGACGTCGAGGTCGATCTCGTCGTCCATCTGCGTGACGTTGATGGTCGGCGGAGCGACCTTCTCCTGCAGCGCCTTGACGGTGAAGACGGCCTCGATCGCCCCGGCTCCGCCGAGCAGGTGCCCGGTCGCGGCCTTGGTCGCCGACACGACGAGCTTCGAGGTGTGGTCGCCGAAGACGCGCTTGATGGCGCGGTACTCGGCGATGTCCCCGACCGGCGTGCTGGTGGCGTGGGCGTTCACGTGCACGACCTGCTCGCGCTCGACGCCGGCGGCCTCGAGGGTCGCGATGACGGCGCGGGCGGCACCCGAGCCCTCCGGGTCGGGAGCGGTGATGTGGTACGAGTCGCTCGTGACGTCGCCGCCGATGAGCTCGGCGTAGATCTTCGCACCGCGGGCGAGGGCGTGCTCCTCGGTCTCGAGGACCAGGGCCGCGCCTCCTTCGCCCAGGACGAACCCGTCGCGGGTGACGTCGTAGGGACGCGACGCCGTGGCGGGGTCGTCGTTGCGCTTGGAGAGGGCCTGCATGGCGGCGAACGACGCGAGGGGCATCGGGTGGATGGCCGCCTCGGAGCCGCCGGCGACGATGATGTCGGCGAGGCCCTGCTGCAGGTGGGCGTACGCGTTCGCGATGGACTCCGTGCTGGAGGCGCAGGCCGAGACGACGGTGCGGGCGCCGGCGCGCGCGCCGAGGCCCATCGAGATCGCGGCGGCGGGGCCGTTCGGCATGAGCATGGGCACGGTCATCGGCAGAACGCGCCGCGGGCCCTTCTCGCGGAGGGTGTCCCAGCCGTCGAGCAGGGTCCAGACGCCGCCGATGCCCGTGGCCCAGTCGACGCCGAAGCGCTCGGGCACGACCTCGGGGGAGCCGGCGTCGGCCCAGGCCTCACGGGCTGCCGTGAGGGCGAACTGGCTGGAGGGGTCGAGGCGCTTGGTCTCGCGGCGGTCGAGCACGTCGGCCGACGGGGTGCGGGCCTGGCCGGCGAAGGTGACGGGCAGCTCGTACTTGGCGACCCAGTCCTGCTCGAGCGTGGTGATGCCGGACTCGCCGGCGAGGAGGGCGGTCCAGCTCTCGGCGGCCGTGCCGCCGAGGGGGGACGTGGCACCGATGCCGGTGACGACGATCTTCTTGGTCATGACGGTTCTCCCTGGAGTGGCGCTGTCGCCGTCGTCGCGGGCGCGACGGAGGGCGGAGGAACGGGTGCGCCCGGCCGGCCCCGGGGGGCTCGGCCGGGCCGCGACGTCGTTAGTCCTGCGCCTTGGTGATGAAGGTGACGGCGTCGCCGACGGTCTTGAGGTTCTTGACCTCTTCGTCGGGGATCTTCACGTCGAACTTCTCCTCGGCGTTGACGACGATCGTCATCATCGAGATCGAGTCGATGTCGAGGTCGTCCGTGAACGACTTGTCCATCTCGACCGTGTCGGTCGCGATGCCCGTCTCGTCGTTGATGAGCTCGGCCAGGCCGGCGAGGACTTCTTCGGTGGACAGTGCCATGGTGTTGTTCTCCTTGAGGGGGTGTCGTGGTGACCGAGGTAGAGCCTACAAGTCGGGGGAGTGCGGGGGAGGCGCGGCGCGCTACGGCAGGACGACCACCTGGGCGCCGAACACGAGCCCGGCGCCGAAGCCGATCTGCAGCGAGAGGCCGCCGCTCAGCTCGGGGTGCTCCTCGAGCAGCCGGTGGGTGGCGAGGGGGATGCTCGCGGCCGAGGTGTTGCCGGTGGTCGCGATGTCGCGCCCGATCACGACGGTGTCGGGCAGGCCGAGCTGCTTGGCGAACTCGTCGATGATGCGCATGTTGGCCTGGTGGGGCACGAAGGCCGCGAGCTGGTCGCTCGTGACGCCAGCGCGCTCGAGGGCGAGCTTGGCGACCTTGACCATCTCCCAGACGGCCCAGCGGAAGACCGTGGGGCCCTCCTGGCGGAGCGTCGGCCAGGCGACCTGGCCGGCGCCCTCGCGGTACTCGGTCATCGTCGCGGTCATGCCGATGGCGTCCCACTTGCTGCCGTCGGAGCCCCAGACGGTGGGCGAGATGCCCACGGTGTCGCTCGGGCCCACGATGGCCGCACCTGCGCCGTCGGCGAGGAGGAAGGAGATCGTGCGGTCGGTCGGGTCGATGATGTCGCTGAGCTTCTCCGCGCCGACGACGAGGACGTACTCGGCGAGGCCGGAGCGGACGAACGAGTCCGCCTGGGCGATGCCGTACGCGTAGCCGGCGCAGGCGGCGCTGATGTCGTACGCGGCGGCGGGGTTCGCCCCGACCCGCTCGGCGAGCAGCGTGGCGACCGACGGGGTCGCGACGCCGCCGCTCACCGTGGAGACGAGCACGACGCCGATCTGGTCCGGGCGGATGCCCGCGCGCTCGATCGCCTGGCGGGAGGCCGTCTCGGCGAGGTCGACCACCTGGACGTCCTTCGACGCCCGCACCCGCGTGACGACGCCGGTGCGCTGCTGGATCCACTCGTCGGAGGAGTTGATCGGCTCGATGATGTCGGCGTTCGGAACGACGTTCTCGCCGCGGGCGGCGCCGAGCGAGAGGATGCGCGTGAACGCGGAGCCGGTGGTCTGGTTGAGCTGGGGGGTGGTCATGCTGCTCCCTCGAGGAGGTCGACGGCGGCCTGGAGGTCGTCGGGGGTCTTGACGGCCACGCTCGGCACGCCGCGGAGGGCGCGCTTGGCGAGGCCCGTGAGCGCGCCGGCCGGCGCGAGCTCCACGATGCCGGTCACTCCCGCGGCCGAGAACGACTCCATGGTCGCGTCCCAGCGGACGGGGCTGGCGACCTGGCCGACGAGGAGCTCGACGAACCGGGCGCCGCTCGTGACCGCGCTGCCGTCGTGGTTGGTCCAGAGCGGCAGGGTCGGGTCGTGGGCCTCGACGGCCGAGGCCGCGACGCGCAGGCGCTCGACCGCGGGCTCCATGAAGCGGGTGTGGAAGGCGCCGGCGACCTGGAGCGGCACGACGCGGGCCTTGGCCGGCGGCTGCTCGGCGAGGGCGGCGAGTGCGGGCAGCTCGCCGGCCACGACGATCTGGCCTCCGCCGTTGTAGTTCGCGGGGGAGAGGCCGAGCTCGGCGAGCCGCGACATCAGCTCCGCCTCGTCGCCGCCCAGCACGGCGCTCATGCCGGTCTGGACGAGCGCGGCGGCCTCCGCCATGGCGCGGCCGCGCTCGGCGACGAGGCGCACGGCGTCGTCGCCGGTCAGCACGCCGCTCACGGCAGCGGCCGTGAACTCGCCCACCGAGTGGCCGGCGACGCCGCCGACGCGGTCGCGGGACACCCGCGCGAAGAGCGCCTGGGCCGTCAGGAGGCCGGCCGCGACGATGAGGGGCTGTGCCACCGCGGTGTCGCGGATGGTGTCGGCGTCGGAGGTCGTGCCGTGGGCGACGAGGTCCGCTCCGGAGGCGGTGGCGAGCGACTCGAGGAGGCGGCGGCTCTCCGGGTCGTCGAGCCAGGGTTCGAGGAAGCCGGGGGACTGGGAGCCCTGTCCGGGCGCTACGACAACGATCACTGCTCCATCATGCCCTCGACCTGAGCGGCCGCGGTGTAGCAACTCGACCAAAGATCGTCGCGAGGCTTGTCGATGGCCACAGCCGCGACTCCTCGGGGCCCGGGAGGGACGGCCACCGGCTCGGTCGGCGGGACCGCTCAGCGACGTCGCGCGAGGGGGCTGTCGTGGTCGGCGATCGAGCCGAGGATGAGGGCGGACTGCAGGATCAGGGCCTCCCGGGCGCCGGTGGCGTCCCAGCCGATGACGTCGGAGACGCGCTTCAGGCGGTAGCGCACGGTGTTGGGGTGGACGAAGAGCTCCCGGGCCGTGGCCTCGAGCGACCGTCCGTTGTCGAGGTAGCACCAGAGCGTGGCGAGCAGCTCCGTCGAGTGGTTCTTGAGCGGCTTGTAGACGCGGTTGACCAGCGTCGAGCGCGCGACGGGATCGCCCGCCAGGGCGCGCTCGGGCAGGAGGTCGTCGGCGAGCACGGGGCGCGGGGCGTTCCGCCACGAGCGCGCGACGGCGAACCCCGCGAGGGCGGCCTTGGCGCTCTTCGAGGCGTCGACGAGGCTCGGCACCTCGTGGCCGAGCACGAGGTGCCCGTCGCCGAACCCCGGCTCGAGCGCCGCGGCGATGTCGGAGAACGCGATGCGCGTGTCGGGAGCATCGTCGTCCCGGAGCTGCTCGGCGCGCCCGATGACGAGCACGAGGCGGCTGCCCTGCACGCCGATCAGCACGTCGGCGTCGAGGTGCCGTGCCGTGCGGCGCAGCATGTCGACGTCGAGCATGCGGGGCGCCGTGCCGACGAGCACCGACACCTCTCCGTGGCCGTGCCAGCCGAGGGCGGCGATGCGGCTCGGCAGCTCGTCGTCGTACTCGCCGCTGAGGATCGAGTCGACGACCAGGGCCTCGAGCCGGGCGTCCCAGAGGCCCCGCGCCTCCGCGGCCCGGGCGTAGACGTCGGCCGAGGCGAACGCGATCTCCCGCGAGTAGAGGAGGATCGCCTCGCGGAGGGAGTCGTCGCCGTCCTTCACGCGCTGCTCGACGACCTCGACCGTGACGCGGATCAGCTGCAGGGTCTGCTGCAGGCTGACGCTCCGGAGCAGCTCGCGGGGAGCTGCCCCGAAGACGTCGGCGGCGATCCACGGGGTCGACTGCGGGTTGTCGAACCAGCTGATGAACGAGGTGATGCCGGCCTGGGCGACGAGCCCCACGGCGGAGCGGCGCCCCGGGGGCATGTCGCCGTACCAGGGGAGCGTCTCCTCCAGCCTCTTGATCGTCGCCGTCGACAGCTCGCCCGAGACCGTCCGCAGCCACGCGAGCGTGCGCTCCTTCGTGGCGGCGGACGGTTCCATCGGCGAGTGGGGCACCCGCTCTGCGCTCACGGGGCCGGTCAGCTCTCCCCGCCGGCGCTGCCGCTGGTGCCGGCCGTGACGTCGTGCAGCCGGTACCGGTCGATGGCCTGCTGGACGACGCCGGGGTCGACCTCGCCGCGACGGGCCAGGGCCTGCAGCGTGCGGACCACCATCGACGGGCCGTCGATCTTGAAGAACCGACGGGCCGCGGCGCGGGTGTCCGAGAAGCCGAAGCCGTCGGCGCCGAGCGTCAGGTAGTCGCCGGGCACGAACTCACGGATCTGGTCGGGCACCGCGGCCATGAAGTCGCTGGTCGCGATGAACGGCCCGTCGGAGCCCTGGAGCTTCTGCGTGACGTAGGGCGTGCGCTGCTCTGCACCGGGGTTGAGGAAGTTGTGCTCCTCGGCCTCGAGGCCCTCGCGGCGCAGCTCGTTCCAGGACGTGACGCTCCAGACGTCGGCCGCGACGTTCCAGTCGTCGGCCAGCAGCTGCTGGGCCTCGAGGGCCCACGGCACGCCCACGCCGGACGCGAGCAGCTGGGCGCGCGGGCCCAGGTTCTCGGCCGACTTGAGCTTGTAGATGCCGTGCAGCAGGCCCTCGACGTCGAGGTCGTCGGGCTCGGCGGGCTGGGCCATCGGCTCGTTGTAGACCGTGATGTAGTACATGACGTTCGGGTCGGAGTGCGCCGGGGTGCCGTCGTCGTTCGTGCCGTACATGCGGTCCATGCCGGACTTCACGATGTGCCCCAGCTCGTAGCCGAAGGCCGGGTCGTACGAGACGACGGCCGGGTTCGTCGAGGCGAGCAGCAGGGAGTGCCCGTCGGCGTGCTGCAGGCCCTCGCCCGTCAGCGTGGTGCGGCCGGCGGTCGCGCCGATGATGAAGCCGCGCGCCATCTGGTCGCCCGCGGCCCACATCGCGTCGCCCGTGCGCTGGAAGCCGAACATCGAGTAGAAGACGTAGACCGGGATGAGCGGCTCGCCCTGCGTCGAGTACGACGTGCCGACCGCGGTGAAGGCGGCGAAGGCGCCGGCCTCGTTGATGCCGACGTGCAGGAGCTGGCCCTGGGGGCTCTCCTTGTAGGCGAGGAGGAGCTCGCGGTCGACCGAGGTGTAGTGCTGGCCGTTCGGGTTGTAGATCTTGGACGTCGGGAAGTAGGCGTCCATGCCGAAGGTGCGGGCCTCGTCCGGGATGATCGGCACGATGCGGTGGCCGAAGTCGGGGGAGCGCAGCAGGTCCTTCAGGAGGCGCGCGAAGGCCATCGTCGTCGCGACCTCCTGCTTGCCGGAGCCCTTCTTGACGACGTCGTACGACTTCTGCTCCGGCACGGCGACCTGGGTGTACTTCGAGCGGCGCTCGGGCACGTACCCGCCGAGGGCGCGGCGGCGCTCGTGGAGGTACTGGATCGCCTCGTCGTCGTCGCCGGGGTGGAAGTAGGGCGGCTGGTAGGGGTTCTCGTCGAGCTGCGCGTCGGAGACCGGGATGCGCATCTCGTCGCGGAACTGCTTCAGGTTGTCGAGCGTCAGCTTCTTCATCTGGTGGGTCGCGTTGCGCCCCTCGAACGACGGGCCGAGGCCGTAGCCCTTGACCGTCTTCGCCAGGATGACCGTCGGCTGGCCCTTGTGCTCCGACGCCGCCTTGAAGGCCGCGTAGACCTTGCGGTAGTCGTGGCCGCCGCGCTTGAGGTTCCACACCTCGTCGTCGGTGAAGTCCTTGATGAGCTCGAGGGCTCGCGGGTCGCGGCCGAAGAAGTTCTCGCGGACGTACGCGCCGCTCTCGGCCTTGTACGTCTGGAAGTCGCCGTCGGGCGTCGTGTTCATCAGGTTGAGCAGGGCGCCCTCGGTGTCGCGGGCGAGCAGGTCGTCCCACTCGCGGCCCCAGACGACCTTGATGACGTTCCAGCCGGCACCGCGGAAGAAGCTCTCGAGCTCCTGGATGATCTTGCCGTTGCCGCGGACGGGGCCGTCGAGGCGCTGGAGGTTGCAGTTGATGACGAAGTTGAGGTTGTCGAGGCCCTCGTTGGCGGCGACCTGCAGCTGACCGCGGCTCTCCACCTCGTCCATCTCGCCGTCTCCGAGGAACGCCCAGACCTGCTGGTCGGAGGCGTCCTTCATCCCGCGGTTCGTGAGGTACTTCGCGACCTGCGCCTGGTAGATGGCGTTGATCGGGCCGAGGCCCATCGACACCGTCGGGAACTGCCAGAACGACGGCATGAGGCGCGGGTGCGGGTAGGAGCTGAGGCCGCCGGTGTGGTGCGACTTCTCCTGGCGGAAGCCGTCGAGCTGGTCGGTGCCGAGGCGGCCCTCGAGGAAGGCGCGGGCGTACATGCCGGGGGAGGCGTGGCCCTGGAAGAAGACCTGGTCGCCGCCGCCGGAGTGGTCTTGTCCGCGGAAGAAGTGGTTGTAGCCGACCTCGTAGAGGGCCGCGGACGACGCGTAGGTCGAGATGTGGCCGCCGACCGAGATGCCGGGGCGCTGCGCCCGGTGCACCGTGATCGCGGCGTTCCAGCGGATCCAGCGGCGGTAGCGCCGCTCGAGCTCCTCGTCGCCGGGGAACGCGGGCTCGTCCTCCGGGGCGATGGTGTTGACGTAGTCCGTCTTCGGGACCATCGGCACGCCGAGGTGCAGCTCGCTCGACCTGGTGAGCAGGCTCTTCATGATCTCGCGCGCACGCTCGTGGCCCTGCGTCGCGACGAGGGAGTCGAGCGACTCCCGCCACTCGGCGGTCTCCTCCGGATCGCGATCGGTCGTGTCGACCGTGTACGGATCCTGGTCGTTTACCGTCACCCTTGACCTCTATCACTCGTGTGTGGTGGACAACAGCCTCCCTCGTCGGGCAGGCAGGCGTCAGGGCGACACGGCCGGGTAACGGCAGTCGTCGGCGTCTGACGGATCGAGTCTAGTTGCCTCCCCCGACGGAGGCTCGGCACGGCCTGGGAGCGGGCCGTCGGCACGCCGGGGGCGAACGCCCTTGCGTGCACGCGCCTCCGGCGTAGTATCGACGACCGTGTCATCGTCGGCCGACCGAGCCGGCGAGGGAGGAACGCGCCATGGCTCTGGAGAACGACATCCAGGCACCCGACTTCGACCTGCCGAACCAGTTCGGCGAGCACGTCCGGCTCTCGGACTTCCGCGGGGTCAAGCCCGTGGCGCTGGTCTTCTTCCCCCTCGCCTTCTCCAGCACCTGCACGGCCGAGCTCTGCACCCTGCGCGACAACCTGGCGATGTTCCAGGACCACCGGGTCGAGCTGATCGGCATCTCCGTCGACTCCAAGGCGACGCTGCGGGCGTTCGCGGAGGACGAGGGCTACGACTTCACGATGCTCGCCGACTTCTGGCCGCACGGCGAGGTGTCGAAGGAGTACGGCGTCTTCCTCGACCACAAGGGCTTCGCGACCCGGGCGACCTTCCTGGTCGACGTCGACGGCGTGATCCGGGAGCACTTCGTCACCGAGCCGGGCCAGGCCCGCTCGATCGACGACTACCGCACGGCCCTCGACGCGCTCGTCCCCGTCCCGGCCTGACCGCGACCGAGGTGCGGCCCCGCTCCCTGTAGCCTGGACGAGGCCGCTCGACGGCGGCCGGGGGCCTTTAGCTCAGCTGGTAGAGCGCCACGTTTACACCGTGGATGTCGTCGGTTCGAACCCGGCAGGGCCCACGAGAGCGTGGCGTCGACCTCACGGCACGAGGTGCGCGTCCCCGCTGTCGCGGTCGTCGGCGAACTCCGGGGGCCACACCACCGCGAGGTGCTCGAAGACCACGTCGTCGTCCTCCGACCAGGTGAGGCCGCGCGCCTCCCTCGTCCGGGTCCAGTACCGGCGGTGCTCGCGGTGCCAGCTCTCGAGCGTGCCGTCGTCCTCGCCCTCGGCGGCGGCGAAGTCCGCGGTGGCCGAGGTGACGGGGCCGATCCGGACCTCGGTCGTCCGGAGGACGGCCCGGGGCACGCCGGAGCTGTCGCAGGCGACCCAGTGCGAACCCGCCACGGGCACGTCGACGCCGTCCTCCCGGTAGGCGTCGACGAGCTCCGCCGTGGCGCGCTTGCCCCCGGCCAGCACGATGCCGAGCAGCTCGTCGGCGAGCCGGGCCGAGTCGCCGAAGTGGTCGACGTCGTACGGGTCGTCGACCGACATGTCCGGGCGGGCGGCACAGCACTCGGCCCAGAGGGCGGAGGCCCGGTCGAGGTCGGGCGCCGTCACGGGCGCGACGACGGTCGCCTCGAGGGGCACGGCGGGGGGATCGACGGAGTGCTGCTGGTCCATGCCCCGATCGTGGCACGACGGGGAGGCAGGGCGCGAGGCCGGGGAGCTGCGGGGCGGACGGGGCGGTCTGCCTCAGCCTAGGCTGGGCGGGCGCCGGAAGGGGTCCGGCGCGGAACCAGGGGGACCTCCATGCGCACCGTCTCGAGACGCGCCGCCATCACCACGACCACCACGACCGGCCTCGTCGCCCTCAGCCTGCTGCTGGCCGGCTGCACGGGGAGCGGGGCGTCCGACAGCGATGCTGCCGACGGCCCCGACGCCTCCTCGAGCGCCTCCGCCACGACGGCGGCCGAGGCCACGGGCGAGCTCCTCGTGCCCACCACCTGCGACGACGTCGCGGCGTCGCTCGGCTCCGTCGTGGGCACCGGCACCCTGGCGGCCGACCAGATGACGATGACCGAGACCGAGGCTGGCTGCACCTGGTCGGACGACGCCACCGGGGGCCGCGTGGGCTTCTTCCTCAAGGCGGAGGACGGCTCGCCCGACGACCTGGCGGCCCAGATCACGGACGCCTTCGACCAGATCCCGGTCGACGAGGTCGACGACGAGCGCGTCGACGACTTCGACGGCAAGGTCTTCCAGGGCACGGACGAGATCAACGGCCTCGCCGGTCAGATCGCCTACGTCGTGACGCCGCACGGCGTCGTCGCCCTCGTCGGCGCCGGCGCCGCGGGCACGACCCCGTTCGACGCCGAGGCCGGCCTCGACGGCCTCTTCGAGTTCGTCAGCTGACCGGCGCCGTCACGCACGAGGCCCCCACGTCGATCGACGTGGGGGCCTCGTGCGTGGTGACGGGCGGGAGGCGCGGGGTCAGACGGGTCGGGACTCGCGCAGGATGCCGGCCAGCTCCTCCATGTGGGCCGCCTGCGAGCGGTAGTCGAGCGCGGCGCCCGACCAGCCGTCGTGCGACTGACCGGCCACGAGGGCGGGGTGCGACGCGAAGGTCGGCTGCTTCGCGAGGTCGGCGTCCTGGAACCCCTCGTTGTTGACCAGCAGGACGTCGCCGGTCATCATCTGGCTCGCGTTCTCCCAGCTGAAGATGTCCCAGTAGTAGTAGCCGTCGGGGTGCAGGTCCGTGTACCGCACGCCGAGGCTCCGGTACAGCTCCGTCTCGGGCTCGTCGAGCGGCTTCGTGACGTAGACGCCGTCGGCGTCGGCGTACATCGCCGTCACCTCGAGGTCGGTCTCCGAGGCCGCGGCGGTGAGGTCGGCGGCCGCCGCGTCGAACTCGGTCTTCGCGTCGGCGATGGTCTCGTCGTCGACTCCCAGGGCGCTCGAGAGGCGGTTGACGCTGTCGATGACGTCCATGCCCTTCCCGCCCACCTCGATCGCGACGACGGGCGCGATCTTCTCGAGCTGGGCCTGCTGCTCCGCGTCGGCGACGCCGTAGTAGGGGCCCTCGAGGTCGAGCGTGCCGTCGCGGTCGGTCGGGTAGATGCCCGTGACGATGATGTCGGGAGCGCTCTCGGCCAGGGCCTCGAGGTCGATCTCGCCGTACGAGTTGCCCACGATCGCCGTGTCGCTGAGGTCCTGCCCGGCGAGCCGCGGGTCGGTGGCCACGTCGTAGCGGCCGAACAGCGCGACGGGCTCGAGCCCGTAGCTCATCAGGCCGATCGCGTAGTCGCTGAAGCTCGCGATGCGCTCGGGCCGTCGGTCGAGGTCGATCGTCGTGCCGGTGTCGTCGGTGTAGCTCCACGCGGCGTCGGCGTCGGTCGACGCGTCGCCCGAGGAGGTTCCCGCCGAGCAGCCGGAGAGGACGAGGGCCAGGGCGGCCACGGGGACGAGGAGGCGGAGGGGGCGGCGCAGGGCCGTCGAGATGATCACGAGGTAAGGCTAGCCTACCCTTACCTACGTGCGCCAGCCCCGCGTCCCGGCGCGTCAGGCGTCGTCGGGGTCCCGGGGCACGACGAGCGGCGCGCCCGAGGTCGGGTCGGGCACGACGACCGCGTCGAGGTCGAACGCCTCGCGCAGCACGTCGGGCGTCAGCACGTCCCAGGGGGCGCCGTCGGCCAGCACCCCGCCTCGGCCGACCACGACGAGACGGTCGGAGTAGCGGGCCGCCAGCGTCAGGTCGTGCAGCACCATGACCACCGTGGCCCCGCGCCTCCGGTTGATCGACCGCACGAGCCGCAGGATCTCGAGCTGGTGGCTCAGGTCGAGGAAGGTGGTCGGCTCGTCGAGCAGGATCGTGTCGGCGCGCTGGGCGAGCACCAACGCGAGCCAGGCGCGCTGCAGCTGGCCCCCCGAGAGCGTGCCGACGTCGCGGCCGGCCAGCTCGACGAGGCCCGTCGCGGCCAGGGCCTCGTCGACGGCCTCCGCGTCGTCGACGGTCCAGGGCCGGAGGAGGCTCTGGTGCGGGTGCCGCCCGCGGGAGACGAGGTCGCGGACCGTCGTCGCCGACGGGGTCACCGGCTTCTGGGGGAGGACGGCCAGGCGGCGAGCCACGGCGCGCCCGCTCTGCGATCGGAGGGGCTCGCCGTCGAGCAGCACGCTGCCCGCGCTCGGCGTCAGCAGGCGCCCGAAGGCCTTCAGGATCGTCGACTTCCCGCTCCCGTTGGCCCCGATCAGCGTGGTCACCGTGCCGCGCTCGACGGCGAGGTCGAGGTCGGCGAGCACGACGGTGCGGTCGTACGACAGCGTGACGCCCCGGGCCTCCAGCGCGGGCGTGAGCTCCGGAGGCGCGGCGGCGGTCGTCGAGGACGCTGCGGTGGTCGTGGTGGTGTGCGTCATGCGGGTCGGTCCTCTCGACGGTGACGGATGAGCAGCCAGATGAGGTACGGGGCGCCGACGATCGCCGTGAGGATGCCGACCGGCACCTCGTCGGGCAGCAGCGTCCGCGTGACCAGGTCGGCGGCGACGACGACGAGGGCGCCGAGCGTCGCCGAGGCCGCGAGGGGCGGTCGTCCGGTGCCGGTGACCCGGCGGGCCAGCTGGGGGGCGACGAAGGCGACGAACTCGAGGGGCCCCGCGGCGGAGACGGCGGCGGCGGTGAGCAGGACCGCGCAGCCGAGCACGAGGAGGCGGTGGCGCTGCACGGCGACGCCGAGCCCGGTCGAGAGGTCGTCGCCGAGCTGGCTCACCGAGAGCGCGCGGGTCTGCGTCGCCGCGAGCGGCGCGACGACGGCCAGCACGAGGAGTGCGGGCCAGACGCTCGACCACGACACCCCCGACAGGCTGCCCACCAGCCACTGGCTCGCCGCGGCCGCGTCGGTGATCTGCGCGCGGGCGATCAGCCAGCTCGTGAGCCCGCCGAGCGTCGCCGTCGCGCCGATGCCGACGAGCACCAGGCGGTAGCTGTCGACGCCGCTCCGCCACGAGAGGCCGTAGACCGCGATCGAGGCGACGAGCGCGCCGACGACGGCCGCGACGGGCACGCCCACGCTGAGGAGCCCGCCCGTGACCGCGTAGCTCCCGCCGGCCAGCACGATGGCCGCCACCGCCCCGAGCCCCGCACCGGAGGTGACGCCGAGGATGTCGGGGGTCGCGAGGGGGTTGCGGGCGAAGGTCTGGGTCAGCGCCCCGGCGAGACCGAGGCACGCCCCGACGACGAGGGCGCCCGCGACGCGGGGGAGGCGCAGCTCGAGCACGATGAGCTCCTGGGCCGGGGTGCCCGCGCCGACGAGCGTGCGGAGCACGTCGCCGACGCCGAGCGACGACGAGCCGGCCGACACGGCGACGAGCGCGACCACGACGACCACGACGACGGAGGCGAGCGTCGCGCCCAGCAGGCGGCCGCGACCGGCGGCTCCGGGGCGTGCCGACGACCTCCCCGCAGCGGGTCCGGGGGAGGCGACCGCCGCCTCCTCGCGCACCGCGCTCACAGCGCGGCCACCCGGCCGCGGCGGACGATGGCCACGAAGACCACGCCGCCGAGCACCGTGAGCACGACGCCGACCGAGACCTCGGAGGTGCCGCCGATCAGGCGCCCGACCACGTCGCAGGCGAGCAGGACGACGGCTCCGACGAGGGCGGAGGCGGGCAGCAGCCGGCCGTGCGAGCCTCCGACGAGCGCGCGGGCGAGGTGCGGGGCCGTGAGCCCCACGAAGCCGATCGGTCCGCTGATCGCCACGGCCGCGGCGGTGAGGAGCGTGATGGCGCCGAGCCCGACCAGACGGGCGCGCAGCAGGCTCTCGCCGAGCCCCGTCGCGAGCTCGGTGCCGAGCGACAGGGTGTCGAGCGACCGGGCGTTGGCGGCGGCGAGCACCGCGCCGACGAGGGCGAAGGGCAGGGCTGCGCCGACCCCGTCGAGGGTGCGGCCCGACAGCGACCCGACGACCCAGATGCGGTAGGCGGCGAGGGTCGTCTCGTCGGAGAGCACGAGGTACGACGTGATCGCGACGAGGAACGCCGAGACGGCCGAGCCGGCGATCGCGAGGGGCACCGGGCTGGCGAGGCCCCGCCCGAGGGCGGCCACGGAGAAGACCACCACGCTCGCCACGCAGGCCCCGGCGAGGGCGAGCCACAGGGTGGTGAGCACCGAGCTCGTGCCGAGCACGTACACGCCGACGACGACGGCGAGGCTCGCCCCGGCAGAGACGCCGAAGAGCCCGGGGTCGGCCAGCGGGTTGCGGGTCTGGCCCTGCATGACGGCGCCGGCGACGCCGAGGCAGGCTCCGACGAGCAGCCCGAGGACCGTGCGCGGCACCCGCGAGCCCCAGACGACGGCGTCGACGTCGCGCGCCGGGTCGAGGAGGTTCGCCGCGACGGTCGCCGGGGAGAGCACCGCGCTCCCGAGCGCGAGGCTGGCGACCACGACGACCAGCACGGCCACGACGAGCCCCGCCAGCGGGGCTGCCGTGCGTCGGCGGATCAGGGAGGGCGGAGCCGGGCGGTCGGCGGCGAGGGAGATCACCGAGCAAGCGTAGCCTTACCTAACCTGCGAGTCGCAACCCTCGCGTCCCGCGCTCAGGCGACGGGCAGGGGGGTCCTCCTCCACCCGTCGGCGTCCCGCGCCACCGCGCCGGCCGCCTCGAACGCCTCGAGCCACCCCTCCATGGGCCACGAGCCCCACCGCTCCGCGAAGACCCGGCCGTTCCGGAGGACGTCGTCGAGGTGCTGCCACGGCGGCGACGACGTCGGGTGCCACTGGTGGTACGCGTGGGCGCCGCCGACCCAGACGAGCGGCACGCTGCGGGACTCCGCGGCGAACGCGAAGTCGGTGTCCTCGCCGCCGTACCCCTCGTAGGCCGGCGAGAACCCGCCGACCCGGTGCCAGGTCTCGGCCGTCAGGGCGAACGACAGCGACCAGAAGAGGCGGTGGTCGCCGGGGCCGGCCACGAGGGTGCGACCGTCGGCGGGGGCCGGCCGCGCGGCGTGGGGCGACGTCAGCGCGCGGGGGTCGTCGTCGAGCACCGCGAGGTCGGCGCCCTCGGGCAGGTAGGTCACGGGTCCGCAGAGGAGGGCGCCGGGGTGACGATCGGCCGCGGACTCGTAGCGGGCCACGAGGTCGGCGCCGGGCACGCAGTCCGCGTCGAGGAACACGAGGAGGCGCGCGCCCAGCGCCAGCGCCGCCTCGGCCCCCCGGTTGCGACCCTCCGCCAGGCGCAGGCCGGCCTCGCCCGGCGGCACGTGCAGCACGGTCGCCCCCTGCAGCTCCGGCAGTGCGGGGGCGGGCGTGTCGTCGAGCCAGACCACGACGTGCGGCACGCTCGGCACGAGGCGAGCCACGCGCTCGAGCTGGGGGAGGAGGTGGTCGAGCCGTGCCTCCGAGCAGAGGGTCACCGCGACGGTCAGCGCTGCTGCCACGAGGCCACCTCCGCCACCACGTCGGCCGCGCGGGCGGCGGCTCCGTCGACCTGCCAGAGCGACCAGTCCGGACGGAGCGCCGAGGCGCGCGCGATCAGCGCCGGCCAGGCGTCCGGGGCGGGCCACGCGTCGACGACGACGGCGAGGCGCAGGGCGTCGAGGGTGCGTCCGGTCGAGCGCTGCTCGTCGAAGGGGCGGTCCTCCGGCACGACGACGGCCCGGGCGCCGGCGGCGGCGAGGTCGGCGACGCTGTTCTGCCCCGCGGCCGTGACCACCACGTCGGCCGACGAGAGCGCGGCCCACGGGTCGTCGACCCACGCGCCGGTCCCGCCGCCGAGCAGCGTCCACGAGGCGTCGGGCGTGCGTGCCGCAGCGAGCGCGACGTCCTCGGCCAGCCGGGCACCGCCTCCGGAGCCGCTGCCGGGCAGCACGAGCACCGACGTGCGTCCCGCGTCGCCCTCACGGACGACGGGCGCGCGGTCGGCGAACCGGGAGATGCCCCCGACGTGCCGGAGGCGCTCGGCCACGCGGTCGAGGGCAGGAGAGCCGTGCAGGCCCCGCGGCCAGGGGGCGACGATGCGCTCGGCCACGTCGTAGGCCAGCCGGTGGGGGTCGTCGGAGCGGTCGCCCGGCTGGGTGACGACGACCGGCGGCACGCCGAGGAGCCGGACGAGCAGGGCCACCTCGACCGACACGTCGACGACGACGGCCGCGGGGCCGGACTCGCCGATCCACGACGCGAGGGCCGCGAGGCGCCGCGCGTGGCCGCGGTGGTGGAGGGGCGCCCAGTGCAGGAGGCCCCGCACGGTCGGCGACGCGTCCCGCGGGTGCCGGGGCCCGTCGGGGGAGGTCGTGGCGTCGTCGTCGCGGGGGAGGACCACCCACCGCGTGCGCTCGGGCAGCGAGCTCGGGCAGGGCAGGCTGCTGAAGACGACGACGTCGGCGTCGAGGTGCGGCCGGACGGCGCGGAAGCGGGTCAGGTGGCCGGCTCCGTGGTGGTGGACGTACCAGCCGACGAGCGGCCCCGGGGCCGTCACGCGACGGTCTCGACGACCGACGCCGAGAGGCCCGGGGCGGCCGTGCCCGACGACGTGGGCCGGTCGCCGAGCGACCGGTAGATCCCCTCGAGCACGCTCGCGCGGTGCTGCAGCGAGAGGCGCTCGACGGCGTCCTCCCGGATGCGCGCTCGGAACCCGGGGGTCGACGACGACTGGCTGGCGAGGCCCTCCGCCGCGTGGGCCAGGGCCTCCGCGTCGCCCATCGTGACGAGGGCCGCGCCGACCGACGCGCCGACGACCTCCGAGACGCCCCCGGTGTCGAAGGCCGCGACGGGGGTGCCCACCGCCAGGGCCTCGGCGATCACGAGGCCGAAGGGCTCCTCCCACACCGGGGTGACGAGGGCGCACGCGCTCCGGCCCACGAGGTCGGCGAGCGACTGCTGGTCGAGCTCTCCCACGTAGCGCACGCGGTCGCCGAGGTGGGGCTCGACCTCCCGGGCGAACCAGGCCGCGTCGCCGACGCGGCCGGCGAGCACGAGGCGCCGCCCCGTGGCGCGGGCGGCCGCGACCGCGAGGTCGGCGCCCTTCTCGGGCACGAGGCGGCCCGACCAGACGAGGTCGTCGCCGCCGGGGCCCAGGGGCCACAGGTCGGTGTCGACGCCGTTGGGGAGGACGAGGGAGTCGATGCCGGAGGCTCGCCACTCGCGGGCCGTGTGGTCGCTGACGGCGAGGAAGGAGCTGCGGGGCTCGGACCCGAGGGCGTGGTGCTCGAGCAGGTCCGGGAGGGTCGGCGTGTGCAACGTCGAGACGACCGGGACGCCGAGGCGGCCGGCCCACGAGAGGGGGAGCCCGTGCAGGCTGTGGTTCTCGACGACGTCGAACCGGTCGGCGTGCTCGGCGATCCAGGCGAGGGCGCGGTCGAGGGCCGGCAGCGCGCGCTCGAGGTAGCCGTCGGGGTAGGTCGTGTCCGTGGCCTCGGACGGGTCGTCCCACTCGACCGCCGGCAGGGTGAACTCGGCGGGGCCGCCGTCGAGGAAGTCGCTGCCCTCGGGTGCGCAGAGGAGGACCTCGTGGCCCCGGGCGCGCAGCGTCCGCACCTGGTTCCAGACCGACGACTCCAGGCCCCCGGCGTGGGGCTGCCGGATCGGGTACCGCAGGGGGGCGACGACGCCGATGCGCAGCGGGGCTCCGCCGTCCCGGGCGGTCTCCCGTCGGGGGCGGGCGCGGGCGGCAGCTCTCTCGGTCGCGGCGGCGTAGGCCTCGCGGTGGGCCGCGTCGATCTCGCGGCGCTGGACCCGCAGCACGAGCCGCCGGCGGGCGACGAGCTCGGCGCGGGCGGCCGTGCCGGGGCGCGTGCCCCGACCGTCGACGAGGGAGCGGAGGGCCGCGGCGAGCGCGGCGGGGTCGCCGGCGTCGAACGCGGCGAAGGAGTCGGGGTGCTGCTCGGCCGCGTGGCCGACCCGCGGACCCGCGACCGGCACGCCGAGGTCCCAGCAGAGCTCG
>Ga0265780_10004423_pt1 | contig 18091 bp, 15 predicted proteins | sample P1T30metagenome_FD_192432 | JGI IMG/M metagenome (GOLD analysis project Ga0265780, IMG submission 192432) | Plant litter microbial communities from East Loma Ridge, Irvine, California - P1 T30 | ecosystem: Environmental > Terrestrial > Plant litter > Unclassified | place: USA: California...
ACAGGATCATCGCTATTAGATAACGGCCCAATAAGGGCTTGATGCATGCCCGGATACATTACTTCATTGATCATAGCAAGACCCATTTCGTCTTTACTTTTAAAATGATAAAAGAATGCACCTTTGGTTACCTGAGTGGTAGCAATAATCTCATCTACGCTGGTAGTGCGGTAGCCGTTTTGGTACACAAGTTCAAATGCTTTCTGAAGTATGTTTAAACGTGTAGCAGCGGCTTTGGCAGACATAAGGTTTGTGAAGTTTAAAAGCGAAGGTAGGTAAAATTATTTTTTGTGGGAGAAGTTGCAATTTGGAATGAGAAGTGGCTTCATGTTCTCAACTTGTCCATTATAATCTTCATCATTGTAATCTGCAATTACCCACTTGCCTTTGTAATGTTTTAAAAACCCCGGAATATCTTTATATGTAGGTCTTATGTCTCCTTCCCAATCAAATGCAATTCCTTCGTTTACGCCAAACGTTTTTATTTCTTTCCATTTGTTATCACATAAAGAATATACCCTCGCAGTATTAAGATTACTGTAATCAGGCCAATCGGCAACCAAAATAACTTCATCTTTCTTATCGTTATTCATATCACCTAAATTTATAAGACAATATAAGCCCATTGAGGTTCCTAATTTTAAGGTATCTGTTTTTTTACCTTCGATGTAGATTGTAGTAGTTAGTCCAATGCCAAATGCATAATCGAGTGTCTCACCCCAGTCGTTTCCGGTAGGTATACTATCAATTGCTTTACCTGTACTATCGCTAATAAATGATACTAATTTTTCTTTGTTACCGTCACCATCAAAATCGCCTTCAGCATAATGTATATCAATTTTCATATAATCAGACTGATTATATATTGTGTTTTCTGATAGTATTTGCTTTTGTGTTTTCGTTTGTGAATTTTCTTTTTTGGTGCAGGAAAATAATATAATCAGGGGTACAATAAAATATAAGTATTTCATTGGTAAGAAGGTTTTTAGTAATGATTTGGTGTTGTGTTCAGGGTTTTTGTTTCCAGTCGTCAAAAGCCATTACAAATTTTGTTTCTTTAGTGCCATATAATCCGGCTTCTTTCCAGCCCTGCCTGCGATAAAATTCATCAGCTCGGGTATTGAATCCCGTACTGAGCCATAAGGTGTTTTGGGTTTGTTCAAAATACCAGTCCAGCATTATCTTATGCAGTTGTTTGCCTATGCCGCGGGCTTCAAATTCAGGATCAATAAACAATGCCCATATGTTGTTGTCAACCAGGTCGGCTATAGCAAAGCCTACAATATTGTTTTCTATTTCGCATACCCAGCCCTTACCTCTATGGGATATATAATACAAAACATCTGAATCCGGAACTAATGCAGGGTTAGAAAGCATGTTTTCTTTTACTGCGTTTCTTACAACCTGTATTTGGGATATGTCTTTTACAATTGCTTCCCTAAAAATCATGGTGCTATTTTTATTTCAAATATATAATTTTTCACATACGAATTGTCATAAAAAGCAAAAACCCTGCTGCTTTTCAGCAACAGGGTTTTTTCAGAATTAACCTTACTTAAAGTAAATTAAGATTCCTGTGGCGCATCGCCTTTGTTCTCATCCTGTGGAGCATCATCATTCCTGCGCTCTTCCCTAGGGGCACGATCGCGTGAATTTCTGTCGTCTCTTGAGTTTCCACGGTTGTTATCTCTTCCGCCACCTCTGTTAAAGTCCCTTGGTCCGCGGTCATCCCTTGGTCGGTCTTCACGCTGAGGAGCGTTCTCATCTCTTGGAGGGCGCGGTAAAAGTGCTTTCCTTGAAACTTTTTCTTTTCTAGTTTTAGGATCTATACCAATGTATTTCACATCAAATATATCACCCATGTTAACTACATCAGTAACGTTTTCAGTACGTTCCCATGCAAGCTCAGATACGTGAAGCAATACTTCGTTGCCCGGAGCATCAAGATATTCTACTACCGCACCAAAGTCAAGCAATTTAATAACTTTTACGCTATAGCTTTCGCCAACTTGTGGTTTGAATATGATAGAGTCAATTTTTCTAAGTACCATATCGATACCTTCTGGGTTTGTACCAAGAATTTCAACTTCTCCCTGCTCGTCAACCTCGTTAATAACGATAGTTGTACCAGAAAGTTTCTGAAGTTCCTGAATAACTTTTCCACCCGGGCCGATAAGGGCTCCGATGAATGCACCCGGAATAGTAACTTTAATGATTTTTGGAGCATGACGTTTAACATCAGCTCTTGGAGTATCAATAACTTCGATAAGTTTACCTAAGATATGAAGACGGCCATCACGAGCCTGCTCAAGAGCTTTCTCCATGATCTCATACTTCAATCCTTCGATCTTGATATCCATCTGGCAGGCAGTAATACCATCAGCAGTACCTGTAACTTTAAAGTCCATATCGCCTAAGTGATCTTCATCACCAAGGATATCAGAAAGTACAGCCCAACGGCCTGTAGCATCGTCAGAGATAAGACCCATTGCGATACCTGATACAGGTTTCGTCATCTGGATACCGGCATCCATAAGTGCAAGTGTACCTGCACATACAGTAGCCATAGAAGATGAACCGTTAGATTCTAATACCTCAGATACGATACGTACTGTATAAGGAACCTCTGCAGGTATCATGTTCTTAAGTGCACGTTGTGCAAGATTACCATGACCAACTTCTCTACGTGAAGTACCTCTTAGTGGCTTAGCCTCACCTGTAGAGAACGGAGGGAAGTTGTAGTGAAGATAAAATCTTTCTTCTCCCTGTTCTGTAGGACGGTCAATAATGTTAGCTTCACGTGAAGTTCCAAGCGTTACAGTAGCAAGCGCCTGAGTTTCTCCCCTTGTAAATAATGCAGAACCGTGTGTTGACGGAAGGTAATCTACCTCACACCAAATAGGGCGGATTTCGTTTGTTTTTCTTCCGTCAAGGCGAAGGCCAAGATCAAGGATAACGTTACGAACTGCTTCTTTGTTTACTTTAGAAAGGTATTTGCTGATAAGGTCACCACTCTCAAGTAGTTCTTCATCAGAAAATAATGCTTTAACTTCTTCTTTAACAGCGCCAAATTTCTCAGTACGCTCATGTTTAGCAGAACCTTCTTTAGCAATGTTAAAATATTTGTCGTAAGAAAGCTCTTTTACTTTTGCAAGGATTGCATCGTCTTTTCTTTCTTCTTCATAAGATCGTACTGCTTTTTTACCAACTGCTGCCTGAAGTCTCTCCTGTGCTGCAATTTGTACTTTAATAGCCTCGTGGGCAAATTTAATAGCCTCGATCATTTCAAGTTCTGAAATTTCTTTCATCTCACCTTCAACCATCGCGATAGAGTCCATAGACGCACCAATCATCATATCGATGTCTGATTCTGCTAATTGCGCTTTGCTTGGGTTGATGATAAACTGGCCGTCGATACGTGCAACACGTACTTCAGAGATAAGCGTAGCAAACGGAATATCAGAAACTGATAATGCAGCAGATGCAGCCAAACCGGCAAGTGCATCAGGCATAACATTTTCGTCATGAGACATTAGCTGTATCATTACCTGCGTTTCAGCGTGGTAATCTTTAGGGAATAGTGGGCGTAGTACACGGTCTACAAGACGCATTGTAAGTACTTCACCATCACTTGGCCTTGCTTCACGCTTAAAAAATCCACCAGGGAAACGTCCTGCGGCAGCAAATTTTTCGCGGTAATCAAGTGTTAGGGGTAAAAAGTCAATACCCGGGCTTGCAGTCCTTGCAGACACTACTGTAGCAAGTAACATAGCGTCACCCATTCTTACTACTACAGAACCATCGGCCTGTTTCGCAAGTTTTCCTGTTTCGATCGAGATGCTTCTTCCATCTCCCAGATCGATAATTTCTTTAATTACGTTAGGAATCATAAATTAATTCTTTTGATTAAACAATGGGTTTGTTTAGTGTGTTGTTGTCGTGTAGTTGTTTAGCGCCCAATGAAAAACCAAAACTTTTTATTGCAATATTCTAAAAAAACAAAAAGAGGCGCGCGGGCACCTCTTCTTATCTCGATTATTTTCTGATGTTTAATTCTTTGATAATCTCACGGTATCTGTTAATCTCTTTCTTCTTAAGGTAATCAAGAAGACTTCTTCTTTTACCTACCAACATTACAAGAGAACGCTCAGTATTGTAATCATGACGATTTTTTTTAAGGTGCTCAGTAAGGTGGTTAATTCTGAATGTGAATAACGCGATTTGTCCTTCAGCAGAACCGGTGTTAGTTGCTGCTTTTCCGTGTTTTGCGAAAATTTCCGCTTTAACTTCTTTAGTTAAGTACATGCTAATATTATTTAAATGATTATTATGTATGTTAGGTTTATCCTAACGGGTGCAAAGGTAAACAATATTTTTTTATCTGCAACTTTGTTAGTAGCTAAGTTTCAGAGTTACAAAGTCACGACAAGTAAACCGATAACTCTGCAACTTTGCAGCTTTGCCACTTCTAAGGCATCTTAAACGATGGTGGAATTGCCTTTTCATCGGCTGCCCAGTTCTTATTAGGGCGATTACTCATTATAAACTCCAGTTTGCCGCCTTTCATAAGATCTTCGTGGCTAAACCACGATTTGTTTAACGGCGTACCGTTTAACGTTGCCGATTGTATGTATTTGTTATCTGGAGAATAATTCTGGCAGATAATTTCAAAGGTTTTCCCGTTGCCCAATGTAATAGTCGCCTTGCTGAAAAACGGACTGCCTATTATATACATTGGTAATCCCGGTGTTATTGGATAAAAACCTAAATGAGAAAATACTACGAATGAAGTCAATCCGCCACCATCTTCATCGCCTGGAATCCCCATAAGGTCGTTCCTGAACCATTGCTTCATTAAACTGCGTACCCTTTTTTGGGTTCTCCACGGCTGGCCTGCATAATTATACAGGTAGGGTATATGCATACTTGGTTCATTACCCATAGAAAACTGACCCACATTACCCGTGTGGTCGCCAAACTGATGGTAAAAATCAGGGCGGCCCTTGCCAAGTGGGGTATTGTACATGTCTTCAAGGCCGTCTACAAAATCCTGTTTGCCGCCAATCATGCTTACAAGGTCGCTAACATTGTGTATAACATCCCAACGGTATACATAACCGTTATTTTCATCATAGGCTTCTCTAGCGCCAATACCGCTTGAATATCGGTAATCAAAAGGTTCTATAAATTTACCTTCGGCATCTTTAGGGTGAAAGAACTTTGTAGCAGGATTAAATATCTTGCGATAGTTAAGGCTTCGGTCAAGAAAATATTTTTCGTCACTTTTCTTACCAAGATAACCTGCAATTTTACCAAGGCACCATTCGTCATATACCGTTCCTAAGGTAACGGCTATGGGCTGTCGTTTTTCCCATGAATGCACTTCGGGAACAGGATCGGGTGCGCCGGCAGGCAGTGCAGGAAAATAACCTTCTTTTTTATAGAAAGCATCCAGTGTCCCTGCCTTTTTACCAGACCACGGCGCCAGTGTCTTTTCGGTTATGCCTGCTTTGCAGTATTCATACGCTTGTTCAAGGTTGAATGTTCGCAGTCCTTTAGCGTAGGCATCGGCAACAATGGCTACACCGTGATTGGAATTCATACGGCGGCTGTCGCCTGTAACTTCCGGGAAAGTGGGCATCCAGTGGTTGTCCATCTGTTCTGCCATTCTTAGGTACGAGTTTATCATGTCGCTTTCTTTCTTAGGCTCAATGATTATCCTTAGCGGATGCGTAGCCCTGAAAGTATCCCAGATCCAGTCGTCTGTATAAAAAGGTGTACCGTTATCGGTATGTATTTTGCCATCAAAAGCGCTATAGTATTTTCCATCTTCAGACAGGCATATCATTCTTTCGTATGTTCTGTATAATGAAGTGTAAAAAACAGTCTTGTCGGTATCGCTCGTGCCTTCCACCTTAATCTTACCCAGGGTTTCATTCCATATGTTTCTACCTTTTTGCGTGAGCGCTTCAAGGTTATAATCTGTAATTTCTCTTTTCAGGTTGGCTTCCGCCTGATCTACGCTAATAAACGAAATACCATAACGTACCTTTAATTGCTTTGTACCCTGTGCGTAAGTAAGCACAGCAGCTGCATCTTTGCCTTCGGCAGAAGATTTTATAGTATTTATTTTTCCATCAGATAAAATTCCAAACTGTAGGGGGGTGGCATCGGTTTCCATATACACATACACTTTTGTGTTGTTGTCAAGGTTTTGGTAGCCGCTTATGGTATTGCCTTTAACCTGAATCTGTCCGTTGCGGGAATTCATTACCAGATAAGGCATATCTGTCTTCGAAAATTCGATTTGGTATAATGCCGATTGATGTGACGGTGCGTATTTTATGGTAATGCCATAATCATCAAGGTCCGCCTGGTAGTAGTACGGTTTTATAATTTCGTTATCATAGCCATAGCTGATGACAGGTTTTAATCCTGCCTCATTACCCTGATAGGCACTCAGGTTAAAAGCCGAAGAACCCCTGTGGCTGGTTACTATAACCGGAAGGTCTAAAATTTCGTTGCCTGTAAAATTTTCCCTTTCAGGGTATACACGCAGCATGCTGTTGGGTAAATGAATAGTTGGGTAGGTAGGAACCAGTAAATGACTAATGTTACCAATATATGGGTTTACATAGTCTACAGGTGTTTTGCCTTCGGTAGAATTTTGTGCAGAAACGGTAGTTTGCAGACAAAGGGAAATGGCTAGTAAAGATAGTATTCGCTTCATTATATAAAAGGCTGTTTAGCAGCGATAGCAAATTTACTAAACCGTTTTAGTTAAATGAAATTTTTGCTACCAAAAAGCGAATAAATAAAAACGCCCGAACTTAAATTTAAGTTCAGGCGTTTTTATTATGTGGCTCTAAGTGCTTGAGCATCTATGTAATTTAGCAATTCTTAGAAAAGCTTCGCGACTTCCTGGTTTACGAATTCAAGGAAACGCTCATCGCGGTCAGAGAAAGCATCTAGTACTTCAGAGTCGATATCAATCTGGCCAATATTCTCACCGTTTACAAATAACGGAACAACAATTTCAGATTTTACAGTAAGGCTGCACGCAATATAGTTATCCTGTGCATGTACATCCGGCACCACAAAATTTTGGTTAGATACTGCCACCTGTCCGCAAATACCTTTACCAAACGGAATTACAGTATGATCTGTAGGTTCGCCAACATATGGGCCTAATACAAGTTCTTCTTTCTCGCCATTGCGAAAGTAAAAGCCTACCCAGTCGTAATAATCTATATTGTCGCTAAGTAAATGACAAAGCTGTAGCAGTTTGTCCTCTCTTAACATATTATCGTGATTTAGTATATCGATAACTTTTGGTTGTAATTCTTCAAACGTCATTGTAAATATATTTTCTGCAAAATTACTACAAAGTGTTTTCATTTATGTTTTAATATGGTTAAAACTATAAAATTCCCACATTTTGCTTTTTTGGTACTGTGCAATGGTAGTTGGTTGAGATAAAATCTATATTTTTGTCGCTATGAAGTTTAATAAGCACATAGGCATACTCTTAACGTTCCTTATATTGGCATCCAATATGGGGTTCGCGCTCAATGTGCACTATTGCCACGGCGAAGTATCATCCGTTTCTTTAGCATACAAAGCAGATGCTCCCTGTGGTACTAAAGAAAAAAAAGAAACCAAAAAAGGTTGTTGTGCTGCTAAAGAAAACAACAAAAAGTGCTGCAAGAACAATCTTGTAAAACTAAAAAATGACAAGGCAGATAACATCATAGTAAAATCGCTTCAGCTAGATCTGAGCGCATTTTATGCTGTGGAAGAATGGAAGCCTTCTCAACTTACCGCAGAAGCAAAAATTGGTACTGCCCAAAATCCTTCATTTTATTGCGAGGCACATGCGCCCCCGCTCTTTAAGCTCTATTGCCAATACATTTTCTACGCCTGAGTTATGCATTCTTAATTCCTTCCCACACACGGGAATGAGTAATTATTAATGTTATAACTTTTTTTATGCAAAAAATATTTTTATTGCTGTTGCTGTGCGTATCATTCGCTCAGGGACAGGAAACCATTAGCGGTAAAGTGCTCGATGAGCAAAACCAACCGCTTCCCGGTGCCGGTGTATACTGGCTCAATACTTCTATAGCTACTTCAACACTTGAAGACGGTACATTTACGCTACCCTATTCTCCTGAAAATACTAAGCTTGTGCTAAGCTACCTTGGATATGCTTCAGATACACTTACTGTAACTTCACCTCAGTTTATAAACCATAAAATGAAGCTTTCGCAAAGCAGCGAACTTAAGGAAGTTGTGGTAGATAAAACCCGGAAAAGCCTTGAACGCAACCAGGTTTCGGCGGCCAATGTTACTACTATGGGTAGCAAAGAACTACTAAAGGCTGCCTGCTGTAATATTGCAGAAAGTTTTGAAACCAATCCATCTATAGATGTAAATTTCTCTGATGCCCTTACAGGTAGTAAACAAATTAAAATGCTGGGACTTACTAGTCCATACCTTATGATTACTGAGGAAAATATACCTTCGGTTCGTGGTGCATCGCAGGCATATGGCTTATCGTTCGTGCCGGGAACATGGGTAGAAAGCATTCAGATTACCAAAGGTGCAGGGCCGGTTGTAAACGGTTTTGAGAGTATTTCGGGCCAGATAAACTACGAACTGCTTAAGCCTATAAATGATATTCCATTCTTTTTAAATGCTTATGGATCTACCGACAGCCGCTTTGAACTAAATACCCATTTTAATAAAAAGATATCTGATAAATGGAGCAGCAGCCTGTTTCTTCATGGTAATACCAGGGTGAGCAAAAACGACATGAATAATGATGGTTTTCTTGATAATCCGTTGGCTAAGCAAATCAACGTAATGAACCGCTGGCAGTATACCGATGCCGAAAAAGGCTGGGTAAGCTTTATCAACCTTCGTTACATGCGCGATGAAAAGCAAACCGGCGAGCTTGGGTTTGATCCTGATAAAGATAAATTTACCACCAACCATTGGGGATCAGAGATCAATACCGATAAGCTTGATGTTTCTGCCAAACTTGGGTATGTTTTTCCGGATATGCCATTTCAGAGTATAGGATTGCAAACATCGTACAACTGGCACAAACAGGATTCTTATTTTGGTTTCCGTACCTATGATATTGACCAGAAAAGTTTTTACTCCAATTTAATATTCAATTCTATAATCAGCAATACACTTAACAAGTTTGCTACGGGTATAAATTTCAATTATGATAAGTATGGCGAATTTGTTAATGCTATAGATTATAGCAGGATTGATAACTCAATTGGTGCGTTTTTTGAATATACATATGATAATGCCAACGATTTTAGTATAGTACTTGGTGGCCGTTTTGATGTACATAACCGCCTTGGTGCTTTTGTAACACCAAGAATGCACCTTCGTTACAATCCGTGGGAAAAAGGTACATTGAGGGCATCTGCCGGAAGAGGAAAAAGAGCAGCAAATATCTTCGCTGAGAACCAGTCGCTTTTTGGAAGTTCGCGTACGTTTAATGTTATTGACGGAGGCGGAAAGGTATACGGGCTTAATCCTGAAATTGCGTGGAATTATGGTGTGAGCTTTATACAGGGCTTTACCCTGTTTGGAAAAAACACCGAATTTGTAGTTGACTTTTACAGGACAGATTTCCAGAATCAGGCAGTGGTAGATTTGTTCGCTTCGCCACAACAGGCATTGTTTTATAACCTTAACGGAAAGTCGTATGCCAATAGTCTTCAGGTAGAGCTTAATTATGAGATAACCCACCATTTTAATGTGCGCACGGCATACAAATACTATGATGTTAAAACACAGTATAGTACCGGTATGGAAGAAAGGCCATTACAGGCTAAACATAGGTTCTTCACGAATTTAGCTTATGAAACCCATATTGTTGAAGGTGGGAGGCAGTGGAAGTTTGACTTTACTTACAACTGGATGGGTAAACAGCGTCTTCCATATACTGGCAGTAATCCGGAACATTATCAATTGGGCAATTATTCGCCATCATTCTCGTTAATGAATGCACAGGTAACCCGTACTTTTTCAGGTGTTTTTGAAGCTTACGCAGGAGTAGAAAATCTGGGGAATTACACACAGCACAAAGCAGTTTTAGGTAATCATGATCCGTTTGGCCAGTATTTTGATAGTTCTATTATCTATGCGCCAATTTTTGGGCAAATGTACTATGCGGGCATCCGATTTAAAATAAAATAAACAGTCAATTTAAAATTATAAAGTAAATGAAAAAACTAATTATGATCATGCTTTTTACACTGGTAGGTTTATCAGTGCAGGCACAGGACAAAAAAGAAGTGAAAAAGAACAAGAATGCCAAATATGAAATTGCTGTAAATGGTAATTGCGGCATCTGTAAAAAAAGAATTGAAACGGCTGCATACAGCGTTAAAGGTGTTAAGTCGGCACAATGGCACCAGGATCATCACGATATGCATTTAATATTAGATGAAAGCAAATGCAGTATCGACGATGTTCATGCGGCTGTAGCAAAAGCGGGTCATGATACTGATAAAGTAAAAGCAGCTGATGCCGACTATGACAAGCTTCACCACTGTTGCCAGTATGAGCGACTTTAAAATAGTAAAAATCCCGAAAATTATTTTCGGGATTTTTTTTGAAATTTTATGAAGGTTAAATCAGTTTATGTAAAATAAATTCCTAAACTTTGCAACATTAAAATTTCTAATCTACGTGAAAGCAATTCGAAAAATGGTTGATAGCAATAAAGGTTTTTATACCTTTTGGCTAATCATGGTTTTTCTTAGTGCACTTTTTGTTAGAAATATTGCAGGTATAATTCCGGTAAAATCAGATAAAGAAAAAGTAGAACATACAGAATATAAGTATGATATTACTGCAACTGCTGATGATGATTCGGGCTCAGACTCTTTCGACAGGTTCGATAAAGGCTTTGATCCTGATGATACAGAATTTATACTTTTCGAAAATCCCTTTTCAAAATTAACGTTCAGTTTTCAGGAAAAAGCTCAATTCAAAGCAATTGATCTGCAAAAGCAAACGTACAATAATGCTTTGTATGACCTGTACTGCAACTGGAAATTTCATCTTTCGTAATTAAACAATTCTGTACTGGCATCTGCCGGGAATGAATTTATTAATTACAGCCTTCTTAATTACCTTTTTTACTGTATTACAAATTGCCACTTTTACTAATGGTTTCAGTTTTGCGGGTAGTATTTATTCCCAAATGGTAAATTAAATCTGTTTCTCATTAAATCCTTCCTTTACTTACAGTACTGAAAACAATAAATGATAAAGAAAAATAAATTGTGTTAATTGCCCGGAGTACCGGAAGCATCCTGCCTGTTTGCATATCGGTACTCCATTTTTTTCTTATTAAAAAATATACAATGTACTTACATTTTTTGGCCACAATGGTATGCTATTTGATGATTGGCGTAAACAATCACCTAATGCACTATTAATGAAGAATTTTAAATATGTATTGGCTCTCACGGGGCTGATGGCTATTATTTTGCCTCAAACTGCCAATGCACAAGTAACTGCATCGCCAGCAACGCCTGACGTTCCTGCTACAACTCCAAATTCTGCGAAACCTGAAAACAGCTTTTTTAAAGATCGGAAATTCTATCTTAACGAAGATGGAAGCAACTTTATAAAGCTAACTTTCATGACACAGGCGTGGCTGCGTGCTGCAGATTATAATCCCGGCACTACCATTAATGGTATGGCTAAAAGCAGCGGTACAGATATTGGCATTCGCCGATACAGGGTACAGCTGTACGGGCAACTTACTGACAGGGTATTTACCTATGCTCAGTTTGGTGAAAATAACTTTAATAATATAGCCGACAGGAAAATGGGCTTTTTTGTACATGATGCTTATGGTGAGTATGCTATTGATAAAACAAGATTCTCACTGGGTATGGGTATTTCAGGGTGGCAGGGTTTATCACGTTTTACAGCGTCATCTGTGGGTAATATGATGGGTATCGACCTGCCATTATATCAGGAAACCACTAACGATGTAACCGACCAGTTTGGCCGCAAGCTCTCAATATTTGCAAAAGGTAAACTGGATAAATTAGATTATAGGGTTGCTATGGCACAGCCAATGGCAATACAAAAGTCGGCGGGTTATAATCCCGCTAATGGAATAGGCAGTAACTCATCCTTTTCGGCCAGGCCGCCAAAAATGCAGTATCATGCCTATGTAATGTACCAGTTTAAAGATCAGGAATCTAATATGATGCCGTATAATGCAGGTACCTATCTTGGTAAAAAAAATGTCTTTAATCTTGGTGTTGGTGCTATTTACCAAAAAGATGCTATGTGGCGTTTAGGAGCCGCCAATGATACTATAAGCAGCAATATGCTTCACCTTTCGGCAGATGTTTATTACGATGCGCCCATAGGTGCAAAAGGGCAGGCCATAAGCCTTTACGGTAGCGTAGCACACTACGATTATGGTAAAAATTATATTCGTAATTCAGGGCCAATGAATCCGGCTAACGGAAGTAATGATCCTACGATACTTAATGGAAGTGGTACAGCCTTTCCAATGTTTGGTACAGGCACTGTGGCATATATGCAGGCAGGATATAAATTAAAAGATAATCTTATAGGTACTACAACACTTATGCCTTATGTTTCTATGCAGTATGGCGATTATGAAAGGCTAAGTGATGCTATGACCTATTATGATGCAGGAGTAAACTGGCTGCTTGCCGGGCAAACCTCAAAATTTACACTTGCCTATCAAAACCGTCCGGTATTTAATACAATAGGTAATACTATAGATAGAAAAGGTGCTGTAGTGGTACAGTACCAGGTGTTTTTCAATTAGATTTAGATTTGGTTATGTAAAAGGCCCCAACGTTAAAACGTTGGGACCTTTGGTTTTTATTTACTATTATTTATAGTCTTTATTTCAGATATCAGCTTACCGTCGGCACTAAAGCCTTCTATGAGTACTTTAAGCGGTTTAGACGACATACGTGGTATAGAAAATTTGAACTCACCTTTTTCATTGGTCATGATGCTTGGTTCCCAGTCTATAATACCAAAATTTTCAAAGCCCTTGTCGTCAACGGTATTGTAAGTTACATTTTGAAAAGAGGTTGGCTTTTCAAAGGCGTTTTTCAAAACAATGTTATGGCTTGTAGTTGCCTTTCCGGGCCTTACGCCTTTCTTAAGGTAAATTTTAATAACACCTATGTAAGCGTTTATATTAGGGATGATTTTCGTTGAACTCATGTAAATTTCATCAACATCACCCATCAGTATTACATTCAGCATCGTAAAATCTCTTAACTGTACATTGTCAAGATATACTATAGGGCTGCTTGGCGCGGCATTTATACTGATTGTGGAGCGTGATTGTATTGTTATTGTACCCGAGTCATTCATTCGTTCATCTACAACAAATCCGCCATAGGTTTTAATAAATTGTAGTAGCGTCTGATAAGCATTTGCTTTTTCTTCGGTTATTTTATAACCATGCAGTTCGCCATTACCAGAACTGTTTGCGTATTTAAGGGCGTTAGTTGTACCTTTTATTTCTACTTCATCTAGCTGAATAGTTTCCTTGTAAATACTTGGATTTTTTAAGTCATCTTCTTCTGGCATTGTGGCATAAAAATGAGCTTCAGGCTTGTAAGGCTTATTGAATTTGGTATTTCCATTAAGTAACTGTGGAGCTATTGCGAGTTCTTTTGGTTTTTCTCCTTTTTTAAGAAGGGTAAAGTTTACATATGATGAGTCGCTTATTATCAGGTTTTTAAAATAAAATTCCTTCTTTTCACTTACATCCGTAGTTTCATCTATGCCTGATGTTATAGAGTACAGCCTTACTTTTGCCATTTTGCTGTCTATATTGGCAGGTAATGTACCTTTAAGGGTTAACCCCATATCAAATAAATAAGAGCTTTTAGGTGGATTTTGCTTGATGTTAATCCATTTGTATTTAGATTTTTGGCTAAGCAGGAAAAGGTCTAATTCGTATAATTTGTTTTTTGTAAGCGTTGTAAAGTAATGTCTTCCTGATGCTTTATGCCTGTTTTCTATATAAGGCAATAAATAAAATGAACCATAAATATCATTAGTATCGTCAAAGCTAATAGTCTTTTCAGGAAGCACAGATATACTAAGATTCATATTAGGATAGTTTATCTTTCCGGTATACTGTAGTTGATCAGTAGTTTCTCCAGCCTTTGCAACTTCTAGATTTAAACCTGTTTTAGGATAGTTAAAAAACAATCTTTCGCCTAATTGAATTAAGTTACTGTCTAATATCCTTATTGTATTCATTCCCGGAGCAAGATCAGTATTAGGTATTGCAAGAGTTTGCTCGTAATTAGCAGTATTAAAGTTAACCTCTAAAACCAGTGCTTTGTCATCCTGATGAATAAGTATATATAAAGGATTGCCTCTAAAGGAATCTAAAGTGTTTTTATTGGTACGCAGCTTAATCATGGTTTTGTCGGCAACTGCATAATTATTAACTTCAAGTGCAATTCCAGAGAGGGTTGCAACAGGTAAAGCTTTTTCATGTTTTACGTCGCCCACATATACAACAGCTTTACAACCTTTTGGAGAATTGGCAGGTAGATCAAACTTACCAAATCCTAATTTATTGATTTGTATCTTTTTTACAAGCTTGTCAGACGCATCAACAAAATCAATAGTTGATATTGGTAAAGGATTATTATTGCAGTCTGCTATATGAACACCTATTGTGGCGCCAACACCATCTAATAATATCCCACCTTCCGGTGTTAAATCAAATGTGATTTTAGAAAGGTCAGCTTTAGCTAATGCCGTTCCGGGACCTTCGTTAGGGTTTATTACCGCAATTTCATATACAGCAGACTCGTCTTCAATAAAGTTATTCATCCAGTTAGTATAAAACTGAATATAATATTTACCCGATTTAAATTTGTCATCAAGTTTAAAGTTTCCGGTAAAGCTCCCAATGTTACCATAAATAAGCTTTGTTTCTAAAATTTTACCATCAGCATCCATAAGGCTGCCAAAAACATTGATGGTATTGAAAAAAGGGATGTTTTTTTTACGGTGAAATACATATCCTTTAAACCAGATGTTTTCGTTGGTCATGAAAACACTTTTGTCAAATTGAGCGTGAATATTTTCACGTTCCATAGCAAAATAGTCGTTCACAGATTTCACTATTTCTTCATTCCTGCTTTGCTGGGCATGCAATGTGATAGTAATAAATAGTAATGTAGCTGCCATAAAAATGGCAAAATTGGTTTGTTTCATAAGGTTGATTGGCGATTGGTTTATTTGGTATGCTTTCCTTTAGAAATGAACAGTAAAGGATAACTGAAATTATAAGGTTTTAGCGTTATAAAGTAAATGAGTTAGTTTAAATATTATATAATATCGCAAATTTTGTACCGTTAGTATATTTCTTGTAAAAAATATGTTATAAAAATAAAATATTTACGCCATTATTCTGTAAGGTAAACCTCATTTAGGTGTTAAATGTTATAAAAAAAAGGAGCGTTAAAAAACGCTCCTTTAAATATGACTGATTTAGAATGAATTACATCATTCCCGGCATACCGCCGCCCATTGGCATACCGCCCGGGTTATCTTCTTTAATGTCAATAAGTGCACATTCTGTGGTAAGTATCATACCAGCTACCGATGCTGCATTTTCAAGGGCAACACGTGTAACTTTCTTAGGGTCAATAATACCTGCTGCAAGCATATCTACATATTCATCAGTTTTAGCGTTGTAACCAAAATCTCCTGTACCTTCTGCAACTTTCGCTACTACTACAGATCCTTCAAGGCCTGCATTTTCAACGATAGTTCTAAGTGGAGATTCAACAGCACGTGAAACGATCTGAATACCTGTAGCTTCGTCAGCGTTTTCAGCATTGATTGATGAAAGTGCAGCTTTAGCTCTAAGTAAAGCAACACCACCACCTGCAACAATGCCTTCTTCAACAGCTGCTCTCGTAGCATGAAGTGCATCATCTACACGGTCTTTTTTCTCTTTCATTTCAACTTCAGATGCAGCACCTACATAAAGTACAGCAACACCACCTGCAAGTTTAGCAAGTCTTTCCTGAAGTTTCTCCCTATCATAGTCAGATGTTGTAGTTTCCATCTGAGCTTTGATCTGGTTAACACGGTTTTTAATATCTTCCGGCTGGCCGGCACCATTAACAATAGTAGTGTTATCTTTATCAATAACAACTTTCTCGCAAGTACCCAACATGTCAAGTGTAGCGTTTTCAAGAGTGTAACCTCTTTCTTCAGCAATTACAGTACCGCCTGTAAGTATAGCAATATCTTCAAGAAGTGCTTTTCTTCTGTCGCCAAAGCCTGGAGCTTTAACAGCAGCAATTTTAAGTGCACCTCTCAATTTATTTACAACAAGAGTAGCAAGAGCTTCACCATCTACATCTTCAGCGATGATTAATAATGGTTTTCCAGTCTGAGCAACAGGCTCAAGTATAGGAAGGAGGTCTTTCATTGAAGACACTTTTTTGTCATATAATAAAATGTATGGCCTTTCAAGTTCAGCCTCCATTTTTTCTGAATTAGTTACAAAGTAAGCAGAAAGGTAACCTCTGTCAAACTGCATACCTTCTACAACGTCAACATACGTATCAGTTCCTTTAGCTTCTTCAACAGTAATTACACCTTCTTTACCAACTTTAGCAAAAGCAGTAGCGATAAGCTCGCCGATAGTTTCGTCGTTGTTAGCAGAGATAGAAGCGATCTGTTTGATTTTTTCGCTGTCAGAACCTACAACTTTAGCTTGTTTGGAAAGATCTGCAACGATAGCTTCAACAGCTTTGTCAATACCACGTTTAAGATCCATTGGGTTAGCGCCCGCAGCTACGTTTTTAAGGCCCTCTTTAACAATAGCCTGAGCAAGTACAGTTGCTGTAGTAGTACCGTCACCTGCAAGGTCGTTAGTTTTAGAAGCAACTTCTTTAACCATCTGTGCACCCATGTTTTCAAGAGTGTCAGCAAGTTCAATTTCTTTAGCTACAGATACACCATCTTTAGTTACTGTAGGCCCGCCGAAAGATTTGCTAATGATTACATTACGGCCTTTAGGGCCTAAAGTTACTTTTACTGCATTAGCTAATGCATCAACACCGCGTTTTAAACCGTCGCGTGCTTCTATATCAAATTTTATTTCTTTAGCCATTGTGAATGTGGTTGTGTTTTTTTAATATTTTAAGTCTAAAATTAGATGATAGCGAAGATTTCTTCTTCTTTCATGATAAGGTAATCTTTACCTTCAAATTTTAATTCGGTACCAGCATATTTACCATATAAAACGGTGTCACCTATTTTTACAGTCATGTCATGGTCTTTTGTGCCATTGCCTACAGCTACTACAATACCTTTTTGTGGTTTCTCTTTAGCCGTATCAGGAATAAATATTCCAGATGCAGTCTGTGTTTCTGCTGCTACCGGTTCTATAAGTACACGGTCTAAAAGAGGTTTAATGTTTAAAGCCATATTACTATTATTTTTTGTTTGTTATTAAAATTGATGTTTACCGTTTTTCAGAAATTATGCCAGTCCTTGTTTGTCTGACAAATTTGCAGTTATGCTAAAAAAAAATGCCAGCTTAAAGATGCTGGCATTTTTAATATCGTTATTTACGAAGAAATTACTGTTGTGGTTGTGCCGCAGGAGCCGGAGTTGCTGCTGGCTGTGCTGCCGGGGCAGTCGCACCGTTTGCAGGAGTTGTCGCTGCCGGTGTAGCAGGAGCAGCCGCTGCAGGTACTGCAGATTCGTCAATGAATGAATCGTTGTCTCCCATTGAAGAGAAGCTAAGGCTTGATAAAAGAATAAGTCCAACTAATATAGAAGCAAGTGTCCATGTACTCCTGTCAAGAAAATCTGTTGTTTTCTGAACGCCGCCCATCATTTGCGATCCACCTATTGTTGAAGATAAACCTCCACCTTTAGGGTTTTGAACCATAATTACTACTATAAGCAAAAAGCTTACTATCGTTATAAGAATCAGAAAAATTGAAAAGTTAAACATCGTTCTTTAAATTGTTATTTTGTTGAATTATCT
>Ga0265780_10004424_pt1 | contig 18087 bp, 16 predicted proteins | sample P1T30metagenome_FD_192432 | JGI IMG/M metagenome (GOLD analysis project Ga0265780, IMG submission 192432) | Plant litter microbial communities from East Loma Ridge, Irvine, California - P1 T30 | ecosystem: Environmental > Terrestrial > Plant litter > Unclassified | place: USA: California...
AGTAGGGTCGTCGTCTGCACGGGAGGCCACCCGAGGCGTCCCCGCGCTACCAGGAGCGAGTGAACAGGGTGCGAACAGTCGTCGGCGTGCTGCGCCTCGTCGTCGCCGCCCTGGGCGCCGCGGCGCTCGTGTCGTACTTCGTCTACGTGCTCGGCTTCTCGACCTTCTCGACGCTCAACTACTTCGCGTACTTCACGCAGCAGAGCAACATCGCGAACGTCGTCGTGCTCGCCGTCTCGGGCGTGCTGGCGCTGCGGGGCCGGCCCGAGGGGCGGGCGTTCGCCGCCGTGCACGCGCTCGTCACGACGTACGTGGTCGTGTCGGGCATCGTCTACGGCGTCATCCTCGTCGAGTCTCTCAGCAACGACTTCGCGATCGGGGTGCCCTGGTCGACCCAGGTGCTGCACTTCTGGATCCCCGGGTTCCTCGTCGTCGACTGGGTCCTCGCCCCGGGCCGCACCCGGGTCAGCTGGTCGATCCTGTCGGTCGTCCTCGTCTTCCCGGTCGTCTGGGGCGTCGCGACGATCGTCCGCGGGGCGGACGTCGGCTGGTACCCGTACTTCTTCCTCGACCCGGCGCAGGTGCGCTGGCCCGACGAGTTCGTCATGTACAACGCCATCGCGCTCGGCGTCATCGTCGGGGTGATGAGCGGGCTGATCGCGCTCAGCCACCTGCGGCCCGGCCCGCGGCCGAGCGTGCTGCTGCGGCGGGGGGCCGGCGGGGTGGTCGAGGCAGGCGGGGCCCTCGACGTCGGCGCGGGCGCCGCGGCGTCGGCGGGCACGGGGGCTCAGGCCGGCGGGGCCCAGGCTGCCGGGGCTCAGGCTGCCGGTGACTCCGCGCCGCCGGTGGCGGGCTCGTCGGTGGACGACGGGTCGCCGGGCGCGGGCGACGACTCGGGCACCAGGTCGAGGTAGGGCGCCAGGCCCGCGAGGGCGTCGGCGAGGGCCTCGTCGTCGCTCAGCTCGAGGCTCGCCACGGCGTCGTCGCCGCCGGCCAGCGCCACCATCACGGGCTCGCCGGTGGTGGGGAACAGGTTCACGAAGACGCGCCAGGTCGACGAGCCGTCCACGACCGTCAGCACCGACGCCTCCGTGCTCCACACGCGCTCGTCGAAGCGCAGCCACAGCACCTCCTGCTGGGCCACGCCGAGGGTCTCGACGGCGGCCGTGTGGGCGGTCGGCAGCTCGGGCGAGAACTCGGTCGTGCCCTCCTTGAGCACGCCGAGCGGCAGGGTGACGACCACGCGGTCGACCGACAGGCTCTCGCCGGTGGCGAGGCGCAGGCCGACGCCGCGGTCGCCGTACTGGACGCGGGCGACCGTGCTGCCGGGCAGCACGTCGAGGCCGTCGAGCTGGGCCTCGACGAACGCCGACAGGTCGCCGGTGACGAAGGGGGTGCCCAGCGGGAACAGCCCGTCGGGGTCGGCGGCGGCCTGCGCGGCGACGTCGCCGGAGTCCTGCCGCTCGGCCAGGTCGTCGGCCGACGCGCCCCAGCGCACCGGCAGGGCCTCGTCGAGCACGAACAGCAGGCGGTCGGCGTCCGAGACCCCTGCGGAGTCCGGCTCGAGCGACTGCCGCTCGGGGCCGACGCCGGCGCCCGCGACGGCCTGGCCGACCGTGACCGCGGCCGCCTGGTCGTCGGCCCAGGCGGCGGCCGCCGAGAGCGAGCGGGCGGACACGTCGCCGAGCGACGTCGCCTGCCCCGCGGTCGACCGCACCTCGAGCGCGTCGCCGAGGGGCACCGTCGCGACCCGGTCGAGGGCCAGCGCGGCCCGGAGGGCGACGGCGGCCTCGCCGTCGAGGGAGGCGGCGCCCATCTGCACGGGGAACGGCCAGTCGTCGCCGGTGTGCGTCGCCACCCGGCCGCCGACCCGGTCGCGGGCCTCGACCACGACGACGTCGTAGCCGCGGCCGGCGAGGCTGCGGGCCGCCGTGGCGCCCGCCATGCCCGCGCCGACGACGGCGATGCGGTCGCCCGGCTCGGCGACGGCGGCGACCGCGTCGGCCACGTCGAACCCGCTGACCCGGGCGCCGCCGAGGGTGCCGGGGGCCGTGCGCGCGGTCGCCTCGCCGGCGAAGAAGACCCGGTCGTCGACGGGGCGTCGCAGGGCCTCGCGGTCGGCGGCGCTCGACGAGGTCGTGAGGTAACTGCCCGAGCCGCGCGCGAAGGGGTCGTCGGCCCAGCTGCTGCGACGGAACGCCGAGGGAGCAGGCCCGGCGGTCGGCGTGGCCGTCGCCGTGGGGGAGGGCGTCGGGGTCGGCCCCGGCGTGCTCGGCGCGGGCGTCGGGGCGTCGGTCGTGCACGCCGCGAGGAGCGCCACGGCCGCCGCCGAGGCCGACCCCGTCAGGAACGCGCGACGACTGATGACCATGGTGCCTCCATCATCGCAGGGCGGGCCCGTGCGGGGCGACGGGCGCGCGACGCGTCGCGGGCCGGTCGTGCCGGGGTCGCGCGTGGTGCTCGGGTCGTGCCGGCTCAGGCGTCGAGGGCCTCGAGCCAGGTGCGCAGCAGGTCGGTGACCTGGTCGACCGGCATGAGCGACGACGCGTGGTCCTGGCCGACGAGCTCGAAGAAGGCGGCGGTGGGCATGCGGCGCGCGGCGTCGCGCGACTCTCGGTGTCGCTCGACGTCGCGCGTGCCGGCGATGAGCAGGGTCGGCACCGACACGTCGTCGAGCTGCTGGGCGGTCAGGCCGCCGCCTGTCTCGGCGGCGCGGAAGAACGCGGCGAGGGCCAGCGCGTCGTCGCTCATGAAGGCGAGGCGGGTGGCCGGGTCGAGGCGGCGGCCCATGGTGTGCTCCCAGCGCTCGACGAAGGCGGGCATGCCCCCGGTGAGCAGCGCCTCCTCCCAGTCGGGGGCGAACGTCGCGCCGATGTTGCCGTTCATCGGCGCCCAGCTGCCGCCGATGGTGGTGAGGGTGCGCAGCAGTGCGGGCTCGTGGGCCGCGATGGACAGTCCGATGCGGGCGCCGAACGAGTAGCCCACGTAGTGCACGGGCGCGAGGCCCGTGGCGTCGAGCACCGCCGCGACGTCGCCGCGGTGCAGGGCCATGTCGTACGAGGCAGGGTCGTGCGGGGCGCCGCTGCGCCCGTGGCCGCGCATGTCGAGCGCGACGACGGTGAAGTCGCGCTCGAGGTCGCGCAGGTAGCCCAGGCCGCGCCACGCGCCGCGCGACAGGCCCGAGCCGTGCACGAGCAGCAGGGGCGGGCCGTCGCCCGCGACCTCGTACGCGATCTCGGTGCCGTCGACGGGGTTGGGGACGTGGTCGCGCATCCGTCCAGTCTGACAGCGCCCGCCCGGCGTCGAGCACTCAGGCGCCGCCGCCGCCCGCCGCCCCGCCGCGCGCCGGGCCGCCGCCCCGCCCCCGCACGCCGCCTGAGTCCCCGACGCGGCGGCCCACCGGCCCGCCCCCGCACGCCACCTGAGTCCCCGATGCGCCGGCCCGCCGGCCCGCGGCCCCGCGCCCGGGCACCGCCCGCCCGGACGGCGCCTGCCCGGGCGCCGCTCCGCGTCGAACACTCAGGCGACCGCGTCGCTCAGGCCCCCGCAGGCGGTCCAGCGCGGGCGCACCGTCGCCCGTCACCTGAACCGTCGACATGGTCGGCCGCCGCCCGTCGATCCCGCGGGCCGCTCGACGAGCGTGCGGGCGCGGCCCCGCGTCGAAGAGTCAGATGACCGTGTCGCTCAGGCTCCCGCAGGCGGTCCGACGCGAGGGCGCCGTCGCCCGTCACCTGAATCGTCGACGTGGTCGGCCGCCGACCCACGATCCCGCGGGCCGCTCGGCGAGCGTGCGGGCGCGGCCCCGCGTCGAAGAGTCAGGTGGCCGTGTCGCTCAGGCCCCCGCAGGCGGTCCGGCGTGAGGGCGCCGACACCCGTCACCTGAACCGTCGACGTGGTCGGTGCCGGAACGGCGCCCGCCCGCAGCCGCCCGAGACGCGCCAGCGTGGATCCGCGACCCGCGACCCGCGACCCGCGATCCGCGACCCGCGATCCGCGATACGCGAGGCGCGACGAGGACTCAGGCGACGGTGTCGTCCACGGGCCCGCAGGCGGCCGGGCGCGGGGGCGCTGCCGCTCGCCACCTGAGTCGTCGACGTTGGGGCCCGGCGATCCGCGGGCGGGGGGTGCGCCCGCCAAGACGTGAACGCGGGCCCGCGACATCTGTCAGGCGTGGAACATTCAGGTCGCGGTGCCGCCCGCGGCCTCGGCGCCCGCCGGTCGCGGGGACGCAGTCGTTCGTCACCTGAGTCGTCGACGCAGGCGCCCGGTGACCCGCGGTCGCGCGGGTCTGTCAACGGCCGCAGGGCTCCGACGTGCGGGACGTCGAGGACTCAGGCGACGGTGTCGTCCCTGGTCCGGTGGGGGAGGGGGCGCGGGGGTGCCGTCGGTCGGCACCTGAATCTTCGACGCGGTCGGCGCCGGCGAAGGGTCGCGCGGGTCGGCCCGTGGCCGAAGGGGCGCGGGCGCGCCGTGCAGGCCCTTCGCGCGGGGCGGGCGTCGAGGGTTCAGATCACGGCGTCGCTCCTGGCCCCGGGACGCGGGCGACCCGCGGTTGCAGGCGCCCGATGCCTGAGACCTCGACGCAGGCCGGCGTCCGCGGGCCAGCGCGTCCGCGAGCCGGCGTCCGTAGGGCCGGGGTCCGCAGAACAGCGTTCGCCAGCGAGTCAGCGAGCCAGCCCGCCAGCCCGCGAGCCCGCGAGCCCGTCAGCCACCAGGCATACGCCGGGGCGGGCGGGCGGCGCGGCGGCCCGCGGGGCACGATGGACCGATGATCCACGGGTGGACGGCAGCACAGGTGAAGGCGGCCGAGCAGCCGCACCTCGACGCGGGCGAACCGCTGATGCAGCGGGCGAGCGCCGGTCTCGCGCTCGAGGTCGAGGGCCTGCTGCGCCGCTCCGGCCGGTGGCCCGCCCCGGTGGTGCTGCTCGTCGGCAGCGGAAGCAACGGCGGCGACGCCCTCTTCGCGGGCGCGGCCCTGGCCGACCGGGGCTGCCCGGTCACCGTGGTGCCGACCGGCTCGCGGCTGCACGAGCGGGGACTGGCGGCGGCGCAGGCCTCCGGCGTCGTCGTCGACGACGTGCGCGGGTGGTCGACGGCCGAGGAGGCGGGGGCCGGCCTCCGCAGGACCGGCGCCGCGGTCGTCCTCGACGGCCTGCTCGGGACGGGCACCAGCGCCGACCCGGCCCTCCGGGGCGCGGCCCGCGACGTGGTGGCCGCGCTGCTGCCGTGGACCACGGGCCCCGACGCACCCTTCGTCGTGGCCGTCGACCTGCCGAGCGGCGTCGGACCGGACGACGGAGCGGTGCCCGACCCCACGGTGCTGCCCGCCGACCTGACGGTGACCTTCGGGGCGCACAAGGCGGGCCTCCTCATGGAGCCCGCGACGTCGCTGGCGGGCGAGGTCGTGCTCGTCGACATCGGGCTGCTGGCCGATCTCGCCGACGTGCCGCCGACCGTCAGCGTGCCGGACCGCGCCTCCTGACCCGAGGGCTCGCCCGCATCCCCGAGCCTGCGCCCCCTCGCGCCTCTGCTTCCCCGAGCTCGACGGCCCGAGCCCGACGGCCCGAGCCCGACGGCCCGAGCCCGCCGACCCCGCCGGCCCCTACTTCCCCCGGCCCGGCGTCCCGCCGCCCGACCCGCCCTGCGGCGCGACCGACAACGGGCTCGTGATCGCCTCGAGCGACTTGCGCTCCGCCGCGACCCCGAAGACGAGCGCGACCACCCCGCCGACGAGCATGATCCCGGCCCCGAGGAAGTACCCCGCCGTGAGCGGTCCGCGGTCGGTACCGTCGCCGATCAGCGAGCCGTAGAGGGTGGGCGCCACGGCGCCGGCGATCTGGCCGAGGGCGAAGAAGTAGCCGATGACCTGCCCGCGCAGCTCGAGCGGGAAGATCTCGCTCACCGTGAGGTACGCCGAGGAGGCGCCCGCCGACGCGAAGAAGAACGACACGCACCAGAACACGGTCTGGGTCGTCGCGTTGAGCACGTCCATGTGGAACAGCACCGCCGAGACGGCGAGCACGACGGCCGACACCCCGTAGGTCAGGAAGATCATCTGCCGCCGCCCCCACGTGTCGAAGAGGTGGCCGAGCAGCAGCGGTCCGAGCAGGTTGCCGATCGCGAACGGGAAGAAGAAGTACTGCGTCGACGCCGGGTCGGTGCCGTAGAAGTTCTGCAGCACGAGCGCGTACGTGAAGAAGATCGCGTTGTAGAGGAACGACTGCGTGATCATCATCGTGGCGGCGACGAGGGTGCGCTTGGGGTAGTCCTTCGTGAGGGTGCGCAGGATGACGCTGAACGGGATGCGGCCCTTGTCGGTCACCTCGAGCGCCTGGTCGTCGCTCACCGGCTCGAGGGTGCGGCCTTCGGCCTCGACGCGGTGCTCGATGTCGGTGACCGTCGCCTCCGCCTCCTCCTCGCGGCCGTGGGTCATGAGCCACCGCGGGCTCTCGGGGATGTGCCGACGCAGGTAGATGATGATCAGCCCGAGCACGGGGCCGATGAAGAAGCCGATGCGCCAGCCGACGTTCTCGGCGAAGTAGTCGGTGTTCAGCAGGAACAGGTTGGCGGCCGAGCCGAGGGCGGCGCCGCCCCAGTAGGTGCCGTTGATGGCGATGTCGACGCGGCCGCGGAACCGCGACGGGATGATCTCGTCGATCGCCGAGTTGATCGCGGCGTACTCGCCGCCGATGCCCATGCCGGCGATGAACCGGAACACGGCCAGGAACGCGAAGTTCGGCGACAGCCCGGCCAGCCCGCTCGCCACGAGGTAGATCGCCAGCGTCAGGATGAAGAGCTTCTTGCGGCCGAGCGTGTCGCTGAGCCGGCCGAAGATCAGCGCTCCCGCGACCTGCCCCAGCAGGTAGATCGTGCCGAGGTAGCCGACCTGCGCGGCGCTGAGGCCGAGGTCGGCCTGGAACCCCGCGGAGGCGACGATCTGGATCTCGAGGCCGTCGAGCACCCACGAGAAGCCGAGGCCGACGACGATGGTCCAGTGGAACTTCGTCCAGGGGAGGCGATCCATGCGGGCCGGGACCAGGCTGCGGACGGTGCCGCCGCCTCCTCGTGCCGGGGTGGACGACGAGCTGCTCATGGTGGTCTCCACTGTGCGCGGTGTGCATCCGTGCAGAGGATGCACGGACACCGGCGACGGTACTCCCGGCGCCGGACGCACGACCGCCCTCCCCGAGACCGGGGAGGGCGGTCGACCACGACCCCGTGAGGGCCGAGGAGGCGCCGCTGCGGCAGCCGAGGCCGGTCGCCTGCCGCAGCCGTCCCCGTCTAGTGCGCGACGATCGGCTCGGCGCCCTCGGTGACCGGGGGCCGACGGACGAAGAACGCCCCGACGACCGCGAAGAGCGAGATGATCGCGCCGACGAGGAACGCGGCGCGGACGCCGGCGCTGGCCGCCGCGACGTCGCCGGCCCCGCCGCTCGCCGCCGAGACGGTGGCGAGGGTCATGACGGTGACGAACACGGCCGTGCCGGCGGCGCCGGCGACCTGCTGCACCGTGCCGACGATCGCCGAGCCGTGCGAGTAGAGGCGTCCGGGCAGCGAGCCGAGCCCCGAGGTGAACAGCGGCGTGAACATCAGCGCGAGGCCGACGCTGAGGGCGACGTGGGCGCCCAGCACCATCGGGATCGGCGTCGTCTCGGACACCGTCGAGAGGAACCACAGCACGGCACTGACCAGCATCGTGCCGGGCACGAGCAGCACGGTCGGGCCGTGCTTGTCGAAGATCCGGCCGACGAACGGCGAGAGCACGCCCTGCAGCAGGCCGCCGGGCAGCAGCAGCAGGCCGGTGGCCAGCGGGTCGAGGCCGTGGACGTTCTGCAGGTAGATCGGCAGCACGATGAGCGTGCCGAACAGGGCGATCATGCCCACGCCGAGCACGAGCACCGAGGTGGTGAAGGTGCGCGACAGGAACGTGCGCAGGTCGAGGAGGGCGCGGTCGCCGCGCTGCAGGACCCGCTGGCGCAGCACGAACGCGAGCAGGGCCACGACGCCGACGCCGATGGGCAGCCACGCGGGCACGGCCGCCTCGGCGCCCTCGCCGATCGAGCTGAGGCCGAACACGATGCCGCCGAAGGCGAAGGCGGAGAGGACGACCGAGAACACGTCGAGCGGCACCTTGCGGGGCGTGGTGACGTTCTTCACGCGCACGGCGCCGAGCGCGAGGGCGGCCAGGGCGATGGGCAGCACGATGATGAACATGAAGCGCCACTCGAGCACGCTGAGGATGAGGCCCGAGATGGTCGGCCCGATGGCGGGGGCGACCGAGATGACGATCGAGATGTTGCCCATGGTGCGGCCGCGCGTCGCCGGCGGCACGAGCGTGAGCACCGTCGTCATGAGCAGCGGCATCATGATCGCGGTGCCGGAGGCCTGCACGACGCGGCCGAGCAGCAGCACGCCGAAGCCGGGCGCGACGGCCGAGATGGCCGTGCCGAGGCTGAACAGGCTCATCGCCGTGATGAACACGGGACGCGTGTTGAACCGCTGCAGCAGGAACCCGGTGATCGGGATGACGACCGCCATCGTCAGCATGAACCCGGTGGTCAGCCACTGGCCGGCGGTGACGGTGATGCCGAGGTCGCGGGTGAGGCTGGGCAGCGCGACGCCCATGATCGTCTCGTTGAGGATGACGACGAAGGCGCTGACGAGCAGCAGGCCGATGACGAGCTTGTTGCGTGCCGCGAGGGCCGCCCCGCCGTCGTCGTCGGAGGTCGCGGGGCCGGTGTCGGCGGCGGTGGACGCGGCGGTGTCGCTCGTCATGGGGTCTCCCTGGTGGGGGCGGGCGGAGGGCGGTGTCTCGCCGTCGAGACACCGGTGCAGCGCCGGGGCGGCGTCGTTCATTCCCGATCGGCCGACGACGAGGGCCGACGCGACCCCGAGGTCACGTCGGCCCGCCGTCGAGGAGGTGCGGCTCCGGACTACACGTCGCGTCGCTTGACGAGGGCGAGCGCGACCGCGAAGAGCACCACGACCCAGCCGATCAGCACCAGCAGCGCCTGCCACGGCTCGAGCACGACCGCGCCGTCGACCGCCGGCATGGTGATCATCGACGTGCCGTCGAGCGGGTAGTCGTAGAGGCGCGCCGACGCCCGGGGCGGCGTGAACTCGTTGAGCGTGTAGATCCAGGCCTTGCCGATCAGGCCCTGGGCGATGCCGAAGATGATCGGCAGCACGAAGACGACGCCGATGGCGGCGGCGATGCCGCCCGCGCCGTTGCGGATGATCGCGCCGAGGCCGAAGGCGATCATGGCCGTGAAGGCGATCGCGGCGGCGGCGCCCACGACGGAGGCCCAGAGCCTGCCGTCGCCGAGGTCGACGTCGACGTCCTGGCCGGCGAGCAGCGGCGTGGCCACGAGGAGCGCGATGGCCAGGGCGACGAGCGAGACGACGAACGTGCTCGTGCCGACGAGCACGACCTTGGCCACCAGGGCGGCCGTGCGGCGGGGCACCGCCGTGAAGGTGGAGCGGACCATGCCGGTGCCGTACTCGCCGGTGATGACGAGGGCGCCGAGCACCGCGGCCACGAGCTGCGCGAACGGCGACCCGAAGGTGATGATCGTGACGGCGATCGACTGCTGCTGGGAGGGCGTCGAGCCCGTCCCGACGAAGGCGGACGACAGCGCGGCGCCGAGGGCGGCGAAGCCGATCAGCAGCACGACGATGACGGCGAAGCACCAGGCCGTCGACCGCAGGCTGCGCAGCTTGATCCACTCCGAGCGGAGAACCCGGGCGAACGAGACGCCGGAGCCGGCCGTGTGGGCGTGTCCGGTCGTGCGGGGCGTGGTCGTGGTGGTCATCGGGTCGTTCCCGTCGTCGTGGCGGATGCGGTGCCGGCAGCCGAGGAGGCGCCTCCTGCGTGTACTGCGCCCCCGGCGTGGCCTGTGCCTCCGGCGTGGCCTGTGCCCCCGGCGTGGTACTCGACCGAGTCCTGGGTCAGGGTCATGTAGGCCTCCTCGAGCGAGCGGACCAGCGGGGTGAGCTCGTGCAGCACGATGCCCTGGGCCGCGGCGGCCTCGCCGACCTGGGCGGCGGTGACGCCCCGCAGGTCGAGCGCGCCGTCGTCGGTGGTCGTCGCGACGACCTCGGCGCGGCTGCGCAGCAGGTCGGAGAGCTGGGCGAGGTGCGGGCTGCGGACGCGCACGCCGTCGCCCGAGGCCTGCGCGATGACCGTGCTGACGGGCGCGTCGGCGAGGACGCGGCCCCGGCCGAGGACGATGAGGTGGTCGGCGGTCTGCGCCATCTCGCTCATGAGGTGCGACGAGAGGAACACGGTGCGGCCCTCGCTCGCCAGGTGCCGGGCGAGCGTGCGCACCCAGACGACGCCCTCGGGGTCGAGGCCGTTGACGGGCTCGTCGAGGATCACCGTCGCCGGGTCGCCGAGCAGCGCGGCGGCGATGCCGAGGCGCTGGCCCATGCCGAGCGAGAACCCGCCCACCCGCTTCTTCGCCACCGGCTCGAGGCCGGTCAGGGCGATGACCTCGCGGACGCGGGCCTTGCCGATGCCGTGCGTGGCCGCCATCGCGAGCAGGTGGTCGGAGGCGCTGCGGCCGCTGTGCACGGCCTTCGCGTCGAGCAGCACGCCGACCTCGCGCAGCGGCGCGGCGTGGTCGGCGTAGCGACGGCCGTTGACGGTCACCGAGCCCGAGGTCGGGCGGTCGAGCCCGACGATCATGCGCATCGTCGTCGACTTGCCGGCCCCGTTCGGGCCGAGGAACCCGGTGACGACGCCGGGACGGACCGTGAAGCTGACGTCGTCGAGCGCCGTCTTCGTCCCGTATCTCTTCGTGAGCGATCGAGCTTCGATCATGGAGGTGCCTCTCGTCGTCGTGCCGGTGCCGCCGCCCGGCCGTGCGCCGTCGCACGTCGGGGCCGTCGGCCTGCGTCGAGACTAGGAGGGGGCCGGGCCGCGGGGCATCCGCCGACCGGACGACCCCGGCGGCGCCCGGCCTGCGACGACCGGGGGAGGAGGAGGCCGGGTCGGCCTGTCGTTACACTCGCCCGGTGACGACCGCCACCCTCCTCGCCTCCCTGCCCGCCGCCTCCGGCGGGTTCCTGCTCTTCGACCCGGAGGCGCTGCTGCCGGCCCTCGGCCCGTGGGCGCTCGCGGGCATCTCGATCATGGTGTTCATCGAGTCGGGCGTGCTGTTCCCGTTCCTGCCCGGCGACTCGCTGCTCTTCACGGCCGGTCTGCTGCACCAGGCGCTCGAGCTGCCCGTGTGGCTGATCGCGCTGTGCGCCTTCGCCGCCGCGTTCCTCGGCGACCAGGTCGGCTACCTGCTCGGCAACCGGTTCGGGCGTCGGTGGTTCCGTCCCGACGCGCGCGTGCTCAAGACGGCCCACCTCGCGAAGGCCGAGGCGTTCTTCGCGAAGTACGGCGGCGTCTCGCTGATCCTGGGCCGGTTCGTGCCGATCGTGCGCACCTACGTCCCCCTCGCCGCGGGCACGGCGGGCTACCGCTACCCGGCGTTCCTGGCCTTCAACGTGATCGGCGCGTTCCTCTGGGCCGTGGGCCTCACCGTGCTCGGCTCGCTGCTCGGCGGGGTGCGGATCATCGCCGACCACATCGACGTGTGGGCGATCGTCATCGTCTTCGTGTCGGTGCTGCCCATCCTCGTCACCGTGCTGCGCAAGGCGCTCTCGTCGCGGCGGGCGACCGCCACGCCCGACGCCTGAGCCCGTCGTGCCGCTGAGCCTCGACGACGCCGTCGACCGGGTCGTCGCCCGCCGTGCCGAGACCGGCGGCCGGGTCGTCGTCGGCCTGGCCGGCGAGCCCGGCAGCGGCAAGAGCACCACGGCCGCCGCGCTCGCCGAGGCCCTCGTGGCGGCCGGCACGTCGGCCGTCGTCGTGCCCATGGACGGCTTCCACCTCGCCGGGGCCGCCCTCGCCCGCCTGGGCCGGCTCGACCGCAAGGGCGCGGTCGACACCTTCGACGCCGACGGCTGGCTCGCCCTGCTTCGCCGCGTCCGCGAGGGCGGCACGACCGTCTGGGCGCCGGACTACGTGCGGGGCCTCGAGGAGGCGGTGGCCGGCTCGATCGAGGTCGCCCCGGCCGTCGAGGTGGTCGTCGCGGAGGGCAACTACCTGCTCGTCGACGACGAGCCCTGGCGCAGCGCCCGGGCCGAGCTCGACCTCGTGTGGTGGGTGGAGGTGCCGCAGCGCGACCGGCTGCGACGGCTCGTCGCCCGCCACGTGCGGCACGGCATGGCCGAGGAGGCGGCGCTCGCCTGGGCGACCGGGCCCGACGAGGTCTCGGCGCAGTTCGTGCGCCCGACCCGGGCACGCGCGGACGACGTGCTCGCGGGCTGAGCGGGGCGCGCCGGTGCCGGCGCCGCTGCCGGTGCCGCTGCCGGCGCGGCTGCCGGTGTCGGTTCGTGGCCGGTGCCCTTGCCGGCGCGGCTGCCGGTGTCGGCGGTCGTCCGTAGGGTGGCTGACCATGCGGCTCCTCCTCATCAGACACGGTCAGACCCCCGACAACGTGCTGGGCGAGCTCGGCACCACGGTGCCGGGCCCCGGCCTCACCGACCTCGGCCGCGAGCAGGCCGCCGCGCTGCCGGCCGCCCTCGCCGGCGAGGGCATCGGCGCGCTGGCCGTCAGCACCCTGGTGCGCACCCAGCTCACCGCCGCGCCCCTGGCTGCGGCGCTGGGGCTCGAGCCGACCGTGCTCGACGGCCTCCGCGAGGTCGAGGCGGGCGAGCTCGAGCTCCGGTCCGACCACGAGGCGGTCGACGCCTACCTCGGCACGGTGCTGCGCTGGGTCGACGGCGACCTCGACGCCCGCGTGCCCGGCGCAGAGGACGGCCACGTGTTCTTCCGCCGCTACGACACGGCGGTCGAGACGGCCCTCGCCGGCGGCGAGGCCGTCGTCGCCCTCGTCAGCCACGGCGCGGCCATCCGGGGCTGGGCGGGCCGTCGGGCGACGAACGTCGACGCCTCGTTCGTGCGCGACCACCAGCTCGCCAACACCGGCGTCGTCGTGCTCGAGGGCGATCCCGAGGCAGGTTGGAACGTGGTCGAGTGGGCGGGCACGGCCGTCGGCGGCGCACTGCTCGACGACCCCGCGGCGAGCGACCCCACGGGCGACCCGGTCGAGGGCGCGGGGGACGCGTGACGCGTCCCGTGTGACCCGTGTGACTCGTGTCGTGTCCTGTGGCCCCCTCTCTGGGGGGCGTCGGGTGACAGGTCAACCTTCTACCTCGGGTTTACCCTCGCCGACCCACGCCGTAGGGTGGGCAGGTACCCCGACCCCGTGGCGGGCCGCCGAGAGGCGTCCGGCACCGGGTCGTCCCCTCGAGTCAGGACACCGCCACGTGAGTTCTCCGCTGCCCGCCCTGCGCTCCCGCAGCGCCTTCGCCGCCGTCTCGACGATGCTCCTCGCGCTCGTCTTCGTCGTCGCCGGCGTCGTGGTCGGCGGCTCGCCCGCCCGGGCGGCGTCGTACCCCTCGTGGGACGACGTGAAGGCGGCACAGGCGAACGAGGCGACGAAGCAGTCGCAGATCGTCGAGCTGCAGGGCCTGCTCGACCAGCTGCAGACCGACGCCGTGAACGCGCAGGCCGAGGCCGAGCGCCTCGGGGCCGCGTTCCAGGTCGCACAGGACGCGGCCGACCAGGGCGCCGCGAAGCTCGCCGAGCTGCAGGCGCAGGTCGACGAGAAGAACGCGATCGCCGACGAGAGCGAGAAGCGCGCCGGGCAGGTCTCGGCCCAGCTCGCCCGCACCGGCGGCGGCGACGTGTCGACGCAGCTGGTCGGCGACGGCGAGGCCGCCGACGACCTCCTCTACCGTCTCGGCGCGATGAGCAAGCTCACCGAGCAGGCCGACGGCATCCGCGAGCAGGCCGTCTCCGACCGCAACGTCGCCCAGTCGCTCGGCGACCAGGCGAAGGTCGCGAAGGAGGCGCTGGTCGGCCTCCGCGACACGGCCCAGGTGTCGATGGACGAGTCGCAGGCAGCGGCCGACGCCGCGTCCGCCGCGGTGGCCGCGCAGCAGGCGAACGAGTCGCGCCTGCAGGCGCAGCTCGCGGTGCTGCAGGACACCACAGCCCAGACGCAGGAGCAGTACGAGGCCGGCGTCGAGGCCGAGCGCCAGCGCATCGCGGCCGAGGAGGCCGCGCGGGCCGCCGAGGCGGCACGCCAGGCCGAGGAGCTGCGCCAGCAGCGCGCGGCGGCGGCGGCCGCGGCAGCCGCGGCGGCTGCTGCACGGCCCAGCGCGCCCGCGCCGACGCCCTCGAACCCGGCGCCCCCGGCGTCGTCCGGCGGTGGCGGCGGTGGCGGTGGCGGCGGCTGGGTCCGCCCCAGCGGCGGCGGCATCTCGAGCGGCTACGGCTACCGCGTGAACCCGGTGTCCGGCGTCTGGAAGCTGCACGACGGCGTCGACCTCGCGCCCGGCTGCTCCACCCCGATCTACGCGGCGGCCTCGGGCACCGTGACCTACGCCGGGTACTACGGCGGCTACGGCAACTACGTCCGCATCTCGCACAGCGGCGGCGTCAGCACCGCCTACGGGCACATCGTCAACGGCGGCATCCGGGTCGCCAACGGCCAGTCCGTCGTCGCCGGGCAGCTCATCGCCCTCGTCGGCAGCACCGGCAACTCGACCGGCTGCCACCTGCACTTCGAGACCCGCGTGGGCGGCGCCTCGACCGACCCGGTGCCGTTCATGTCGGCCCGCGGGGTCAGCCTCCGCTGATCCGCTGGATCCGGGCGGTCCGGCTGGCCCGGGCGGCTCGGCCGATCCGGCAGGCCCGGTCTCGCCCACGCGGCGGCTCGGCACCCCGTCGGCTCGAGGGAGCGTACAGGCCGTGCAGGGATCGTGCGGGCAGGGGTGGCAGGATGTCTCGGTGACGAACACCGCTCCTCCTGCCGACACCGCTCCTCCTGCTCCCGCACCTGCCGTCGCCGACGCCTCCGACCGTTCCGCGCTGCGGGTGCAGCACGTCGCCTGGGACGACCCCCGGGCCGTCGCGATGCGCGCCCGCATGGACGTCGAGATGAACGAGCGCTATACCGACCCCGGCGTCGTCGAGCACCCCTCGGTCACGGCCGCCCGCGACGCCGCCCTGCTCGTCGACCCCGAGCGGGTGCACGCCACCGTGCTCGTCACCGACGACTCGGGGCGTGCCGTCGCCCACGCCGCGCTGCGCGACCTCGACGGCGAGTGGGAGGTCAAGCGGGTCATCGTCGACGCGACCGAGCGCGGCCGCGGCCTCGGCGGCCTCCTCATGGCCGAGCTCGAGTCGATCGCCCGGGCGGGCGGGGCCCGTCGGCTGATCCTGCAGACGGGCGACCGGCAGCCGGAGGCGGTGCGGCTCTACGAGCGCGTCGGCTACCGTCCGATCCCCACCTACGAGCCCTACGTCGACGCCCTGCCGAACTCGATCTGCTTCGAGAAGCCGCTGGCCTGACCCCCGCCGGCGGCCGTCGCACCCGTTAAGGTGGGCACGATGATCACGCGACGAGACGCCGCCCTGCGGCTGGACATCCCGCTCGAGATGGCCGCGCGCCACGGCATCCCCGCTCGCCTGACGCTCGACGAGCTGATGGCTCTCGAGAAGTCGCCGCCGGCCTGGCTGCTGCAGTCGCGGGCCAACCGCACCGGCAAGCCGGTGTGGGTCGACCTCGCGTGCGTCGTCTGCGGCTACCACGAGGCCGCCCGGCCGAAGAAGTGGTGGCCGACCTGGACCTACCTCAGCTGCGACGACCACGGCGTCGACGAGCTGCCCGAGCCCGAGCAGGGCGTCGTCCGTGCCGAGGTGCCGGGCGTCGGCAGCCGGTTCGTCGCGATCGTCGACGACCGCCTCTAGGACTGCGGGGGCACGGGGTCCGGCACCGGCTGTGGGCACCTGCTCTCGGGACCGGGTGCAGGCGCCTGGTCCCGGTAGCCGGTGCAGGCTCACCGGCGACCGGCGTCGCGGTGCGGCGACCGGGGCCGTCAGTCGCGGTAGCCGACCGACGCCGGGGCGTCGAGGCCGGCGAGCAGGTGCACGAGGGCCTGGCGGGCGTCGTCCGCGAGCATCTGCCGCTGGATGTGCTGGTCGTGCCAGTGCACGAGGTCGCCCGTCGTCACGTCGCGCACGCCGTCGGCCACCACGTACCGGAACGCCCAGGGGTCGCCGCCCTCGGCGAGCGTCCGACGGTGGCCGAGCACTCGGCCGGTCGCGACCTCGACGAGCACCTCGTGGCCGGGGTCCGTCGGGTCGGGCAGGCGGACGTCGACCCGGCCGTGGGCCGACGACGGGTCGGGCCCGGCGACACGGGTCCCGAGGACGGCGCTGCCGGTCTCGGAGCCGGTGCCGTCGGCCTCACGGGCATCGGCCTCGTCGCCGTCGAGTCGAGGAGGCGCGCTCCGGTCGTGCCCCGCGACCACGTCGTCGACGACCCGGGCGGCCGCGGCGTCGAGTGCGTCGTCGGCCTCGGCGAGTCGTCGCGCCGTGTCGCGGAGCCAGTGCTCGAGGGCGGGGAGCTCGGCGGCGCCGAAGGGATCGGGCTCGAGCGAGTGCACGGCGAAGTCCGCGGCCTCGACGGACCACTCCCACGAGAGCACCACCCTCGTCATCGCCGAGGTGCGGGGGAGCAGCGCGAGCACGCCGCGGCGGAGCCCGGGCGTGTAGTGCAGCTCGGGCTCGTCGAACAGGCCACGGACCGGGTCGGCGGACGAGCGGGCCGCCCGGGGCACCCGGAACTCGGCCACCACGTCACGCCACGGCGTCGCCCGGCCGGGGGCCGCGTCGTGGTCGCGCCGCACCGTGAGCACGGTGGCCGGAGCCGGAGCCGGAGCCGGGCGTCGCGGGTCGGGGGTCAGGGCGTCGTCGAGCACGGGGGACGATCCTGCCACGCACGCCTGCACGGCCGCCGGGCGCGCCGCCCCGGCTCAGAACGTGAGCTGCTCCGCCGAGTCGAGCGGCACCCAGCCCTCGGGCAGGCCCGACGGGGGAAGGACGGTCGGCACGACCTGCAGCGAGTCGGCCTCGGCCAGCTGGGCCAGCTCGAGCCCGGTCAGCGCCGCGATGTCGCGCACCGGCACCTGGAAGGTGCGGTACGGGCCGAGGGGAGGCAGCTCGCCCTCGTCGCGGGCCCGCAGCGTCGCCTGCTCGAGGTCGGCGTCGTCGAGCTGCGGAGACTGGTCGAGCAGGTAGCCGGCGGTGCGGAGGGCCGCGCCGTCGCGGGTGGCCCAGGCCGCGATCTTCCAGAACCGGACCGGCAGCTGCACGCCGCGGTACGTCGGGTCGTCGGGGTGCAGCACCGGGCCCGTGAGCACGGTGAGCCGCTGTCGGTGCACGGCGGCGTACTCGAGGACCAGGTCTTCGAGGCCGAGCCACAGCTCGGACGACTGGTTGAAGTCGGCCGCCTGCGGCGCCGCGTTCGTGTACGTGAAGGTGTCGAGGTTCGCGCGCGAGGCGACGGCGGCCGTGCCCCAGACCGGGTCGCGGCGCCGGACGAGGTGGCCGCGGTCGAGGTCGTTGCGGCTGTAGACCTCGGGCCCGCACTGCTGGTCGGCCGGGACGCGCTCGTCGAGGTGCCAGTCGTCGCCCCGCTCGAGGTCGACCAGCGAGGCGCCGTCGACGTTGACCGCGGTGAGGGCGGCGAGGCGGCGTGCCGGGTCGAGCAGCACCGTGAAGTGCGCGTAGGGCAGCTCGCGCACGGCGCGCGCGCCCGGGTCGGGCAGCGGCACCCGCACGTCGAGGAACGAGGGGTCGTACCCGAGGGCGGCTGCCGCCTCCGGCTGGTCGTCTGCGATGGTCATCCGCGCCTCCTGCTGGTCGGTGGGTGGTGCGCCCTCATCGTGCACCGTGCCGCCGACAGCGGCCCGCGCCGCCGACCCGACCCGCGACCCGCCCTGCTGACCCGCCCCGCCGACCGGATGCCGCCGCACCGCGACACCGCCGAGTGAACGGAACACCGCCCACTTCGGCGGTGTTCCGTCCACTCGGCGGTGTCGGACGGGGCCGCCGCCGCTCGGACGCAGACGGTCCGCCGTCCGCCGTCCGTCGGCAGCCGGGCGCCGACAGCCGGCCGCCGGGCGACAGCCGTCAGCCGTCAGCCGTCAGTCGTCAGTCGGCGAGGATCGCGTAGAGCG
>Ga0265780_10004425_pt1 | contig 18080 bp, 9 predicted proteins | sample P1T30metagenome_FD_192432 | JGI IMG/M metagenome (GOLD analysis project Ga0265780, IMG submission 192432) | Plant litter microbial communities from East Loma Ridge, Irvine, California - P1 T30 | ecosystem: Environmental > Terrestrial > Plant litter > Unclassified | place: USA: California...
AGCGCTGGCCGCTGGGCATGCCCACCTTCACCAGGTTCGCCAGCAGGCTGTGCGGCTGGGCCGTGGCGCCTTTCGGCATCGGGCTGCCGTAGTGGTAAGTAAAGCGGCCGACCGGGCTGGTGATGCTTTGCACGCCGCGGAAGGCATCCTTGGCGCGGGCGCGCGCCTTGTCCAGGTAGCCCAGGCTCAGGCTGCGTCCCTGCGGATCGGTGACCTTCACCAGCAGGCCGGTGCGGTCGTGCTGCAGGCTGACGAACTGGCCGTTCGGCGCCAGGATCTGCACCAGCTTGCCCTTGCTGTCGAAGTTCAGCTGGCGCCCGTCGGCCCAGCGCCAGGTGTATTCCTCGCCGCGCCCGGTCTTGCCGATGCTGACCGTGCCGTTGGCCGGATCGGCGCTGGCGCACAGGCTGGGGTCGCGCGGATCGCGGTTGAAGATGATGCGGCTGCCGTCGGCCTGCACGATCTGCACGGTGCGGCCCGATACGTACAGGTCGGTCTCGTACGACAGCTTCCAGCCGCGCCCCACCAGGTTGGTGGACGACCCTGGACGGCTATGCGAGCTGTTGTAGTGGCGGATGATTTCCAGGCCCAGGGTGCCGGGCAGCGGCGCCATGTCGACTTCGCGCTGGTACTTGTTGCCGTTGATGACGTTGATCGGATTGCCGGCGCCGACGTTCACGCCGGTGCTACTGCCCATTGCCGCGGGCCCCGCGCCGCCGCAGGTTGCGCCGCCGTTGCCCGGGCCGCAGGTGCCGGGCGGCGATACGGGCGGAAGGCTGGGGATGCAGCTGGTGTTGGGCGGGCAGGCCGGCGTACCAAAGGGCGGCAGCTGCGCGCCCGCGGTGCTGCTCATGGCGCTGAGCCAGGCGAAGACGCAGGACAGTGCTGCGGGACGGAACCAGGGTGTGGGCATGCTACAAGACTCCTGTCGTTTCGGTAAGCTGGAAAAAATCGTCTGCAAACACCCTGATGCCTTCGTGTCCGACCGGCTTGCCGTTCAAGGTGTTGCCCTCGAGCGTGATGGCGCCGGTGCGGAACGACGTGACGGCCCACGGGTGTCCATCGCCCTTCACAACGATGCGGTTGTTGCGGATGATGGCGCCGTCGCCATGGTGCAGCCGGATCGGCGCCATGTGCGCAGCCGCGCCGGGGCTGGCAATATCCGAGCGCAGGTCGAGCGGTAAGTCCGGCGCGGAAAAAATCTTGATTCCCCAGCCGTCGCCAACGCGCTTCGTCACGCGGATCTTGCCGTTCCGGATCGTCAGGTTTGCCGGCAGCACCGGGCCATGAACGTCGGGGTAGTTGATCCAGTCCCTGGCCGGCGTGTCGATGGCGGCGCGCATGGCCGCATTCGCCACGACCGTATGCCGTTGCAGGTCCACGACCACGTCGTTCCCTGCCACCAGGATCAGGGCATGGTCGTCGTTCTTGTATTCGCTGCCATGGGCAAAGGGGCGATAGTGGCTGTCGACCAGCATGTCGCGCGTCACGCAATGCAGGCCAGGGCGCGTGAGCACCGCGCCCCCGCCCTGGCGTGGCTGGATCGGCTGCCATGTTCCGGCGCCCTGTGCGACGGCACTGGCGCCGATGAGCAGCAGGGACAATGTCAGCAACAGTCGTATCGTGTGGCCGTGAGCGATCTCCATGGTGCTGTCGCGTACGATATTCCCGGCACTGGGCATTCCGACACTAACCAGGCCGGAAGAAAATTCATTGCCGATCGTGTTCATCCGGCTTGGTCCCGTTTTGAATATATTCACTGCGGTTCCCTGGGGTCCGGGTGTCTGGTCACAAGAGGCGCTTGTTGCGTAGCCGGCCTGACTTCGACGGTGCTTTTCTCGTCCAGGGTTCGATACAGGCTGGCCTTGCCCTCAACGGTATTCCCCTCCAAAACGACTCCCGCAGAGTTCTTGAATGCCATTGCAACAGCTCCGTCGGGCCGGCCTTTGATCACGAAGCGGTTGTTGCGGATGACTGCGCCAAAGCCGTCCTCGACATACAGGGCAACTTGCTGCTCGCCGCCGGTGTCTGCAGGATCGCGTGCCGTCATGACGATCTCGTTATCTTCGAACACCAGATTCGGACCGTAAAGGTTGACGGCTGCGTTGCTGCCGATGATCTTGCAGCGGCGGATGATGTTGTTCTTTCCCTGCATGAGCACCACGATCTGGTCGGAGGTCAGGGTCAGGTTTTCGAGCACATAGTCGGTCGGTTCATAGCGGCCGATGTTGCCGCCCGAGTCGGTTAACCTGGCACCGCGCAGGAAATGCGCACCGACCTGCTTTCCATCAAAGCGCTGGTTATCGCCATTCCATCGATGCGCCATGATGACGGCAGGGTGAAACTTCGTGCTGATGCTGCCATTGCGCAGTGAAATGTTACGGGCGGCTTGCATACGAGGATGCTCTTTTCCATCAGTCCAGGCAGCACCGCCGAGATGCATCATGCCTTGGCCAGCAGCAGTCGTCGTTACCATGCTGTGCCCTGCAAGATCGATCGAAACGTTGCCGGACCCCGAAACCATCAGGGGATCGTGCGGCACTGCCATATGCGGCAAGCGCAGCCAGGCGGGCAACTCCGTCTGTTTCAAATCCTGGCTGAGGCAATAGCTGCCTGGCCGGTAAACGCGGACGGACCAGCGCTCGAATGACGTTCCTTGCGAGGAAACCAAAGGCGTGCAGGCGCCAGGTGATGACTGCGCAAGCTGTCCTGAACTTGGCGTGGCAACAGCGAGTCCGGAGATTGTTCCAAGAACGAACAGGATCGGGCTGATCATTTCCATTCGCGTCCGGCAAATACCGCTTTCCATGCCGGCTCGAAGCGGCTCCCGCTTTCTTTCACCTCCAGGCTGCCGGTAAAGGCCTTGACTACGTCATCCTTCTCCGTCATGCCGTAAAAGGTGTTTTTCTCGACGGTGATGGCGCCGGTGTCGAAAACCGACATGCCGCGCCGGTTGGCGCCGTCCTTGATAACGATCCGGTTGTTGCGGATGCTGGCGCCATCGCCATGGTGCAAGCGGATGGGTGCATCGGCTTCGCGCACCGGGTTGGCGCCGTGTACGATGATCGTGTTGTTTTCGATGACGGCATCAGGCCCGAAAAGCCAGAGCGCCGTACTGCCATCGGTTTCGATCACGCAGTTCCGGATGATGGTGCCGGCGCCCTGGATGTTGATGGCGCCCGCGTGCGCACGTGACGTAACGTTCGACTCACGGGCGTCGATATGCATGTTCTCAATGCGAATGTTGCGCTGGTGATAGTCTGCAGCCTTCGATGGGCGCAAAGCTAATTGGTTCTTGAAAATCCATTCCTTTCTTTCTCTGGAAGAGTTGGATAAATTGAGCAGTTCTTCCTTTGACTTGCCCCTTGTACTCGCTCTTTCAAGAGGATCTCCCATGTCTGACAAAATCGATAGCTCATAGAACCCGGAATAGATACCGACCGATGATGTTGTACTCAGAAGACCGTTTTTGATTGCCACCTGCTTTGGCTGCCGTGCATTATAGTCCGCCTTGTAATTGGATTTGCCCCCATTCTCAATCCGGATGCCAAGGCTGGCATTGCCGACGCGAACCGCGTTATCCTGGAGGTCGACACTGATATTGTCATGAGTAATATCCAAAGCCTCGGAGGGCCGGCCCGATGGCCTATCGATAAAGAATTCACTGTAGTCGCGAACCTCCAGATCGGCCTGTAGGCAATAACTCCCGGTCTGGCTCAACACGATATTTTTGTTCCTTTCCGGCAGCAACGGCTGGCATGCAGTGTTTTGCGCATGGGCTTGTCCGCCGTATTGCAAGAGCAAAGCTGTGCATGGTCCGATCATCGATGTGCGCAAGAACACTGGTAAGGAGACGGTCATTTCAGGGTGTAGGTCGAGTCACCATTGACGCGCACTTTCTGCTCGAAGCCCTTGAACGTGTTTCCTTCAATGAGCACATCCTTCGAATCGAGCAGATTGATGGCCGCGGGCGCGCTGGCGAAGAAGCCGCCCTCGAAAATGAATGTATTGTTTCGAATAATGGCGCCATGTGCGTCGCGCAGCTTCAGTGCTGCGTCGAAAGCAGTGCGGTCACCCTTGCCGCGCACGATAAACGTATTATTTTCGATTGTTGCGCCTGGCCCGAATTGGAACACGGCCACCCGTCCTTCGACCTCGATAACGCTGTCACGCAAAACATTATTTCTCCCACCAAGATCCACGCCGCGCCAGCCGGCACGAATAACCATCTTTTCGATGATGTAATTAGTGCCGCCATAGATTGGGCTGCGCCTGTCGATCGTTTGGGACGACGGTATGTCTTCACATTTCAGGACACCAATCGGACATTGACGTTCTCCCAGATCAAGCGGTGTGCTATCGGCACGCAAGGTCATGCCTCGGTTGGATTCGGTGTGGCCAGGAACCTCGATGAAGCCATTGCGTACAGTGATACCCACGCCGCCGGAACGATTTTCGATGCCAACCATTTCCTTTGCCTCGGCTATCAGGCGATGACCTCCCAATTCAACCTGATAGGTATTCGCTGAGCTTGTTATGACGGGCTTTTTTCCGAATGGCTGCGAGATGCTGATCAATCCTTCGCCATTAAAAGCCTTGAATGATCCTGAATGTATATCAAACCGCTTTATCGCCAAAATATCCTGTCGTAGGCAATAACTCCCAGGGGCGTTGATGTAAGCCCTTACCTCCTGAGGATGTCCCATGTAAATCGGAACGGATACGCAACCAGATGGGGAGGCAAGCGCTTCGCAGGCAGAAAACGCTAACACAAGCAAGAGTGGCGGCCCACCTGTCCACTTTTTCACATCCATTCGCTTCATCTTTTTCAGGTTGAACAATGTCTCTGCGAGGGCATGGGTTTTCATCGCGGCTTGCAAGTCGGGAGAATCGTGCCTTGGTAAAGTTTTTGGTCCAATGCATGCCCGTCAGCACCGCATAGATACGTGTTTCGATTGTCCAGGCCAGCCTCCTTCGTATACACGCCGTTCAAAGGTGCCCCAGTATTGGTCCAGTTCACTTCGGTCACTCCCCATTTAACTAACTCAGTTTGAAGCAGTTGAATCTTTTCGCTTGCGGAGGGGTTGAGCTTGTTATAACCCTTGCCCTCGTGTTCGGGGAGATCGTTGAATTTCTTCAGCAAGGCTTCCAGGCTGTCGTCGAAGGGGCGCACTGTTCCCGTGCCGCCAAGATTGACCAACCGGGCGTACATTTCCTTTTCCATTTGTAGGGTACGCGCTTCGTTGGAATCCCAGTTAAAGCCTCCCGGTCCGCCAATGGCAAGATGATCGTATGTATAGTCAGGATTACTGCCATACCCGCCATGTCCGAATCCCACTTCCAGCGCAAACGGTTTATTGTTGGAGTCGCGGTGTGCAAAACTGTCAGCAAAGGAGTGCAAGAACTCTCCCATCAGTTGCAGCCTTGTCCCACGCTTGCACGCGACGTTCTCGTCGAACTGGCTCAACTCCGCAGCGTTTTCCAGGCGTTCAAGTTGCGCGCTAAGCGGGATATTGGCGTAAGCCGCGCTGTCAGGCGGATTGCCGTACTGTCCTATTCGCCCATCGAGCATCCCGGTGGCGGGGTCCACATGCGATTCCACGACCGTAAAGTGATAGGTCAGCAACCTGGCCCGGTGGTCATCGCTCAGCAAGTTGCTCAAGTTCATAGGCTCGGTCATCGGATTATCGTCGACATACTGTGCTGCGAGCGCCACAATTTGTGCCTCTTCCGGGGTCAGTCCTGCAGCGATGCCCAGGAACATCGTCATGTAATAGTGGATGTCGCTCTGGTACAGCCCCAGCGGATCGATACGGGTCAGCGGATTCGAGCCCACGTACACGTAGGGATTGATGCCGCCCTGGAGTCCCAGCGGATCCGGACTGGTATAGCGTCCCAGTTCGGGATCGTAGTCGCGCAGGTAGTTCTGCGACAGGCCCGTCTCGGCGTCGTACACCTGGCCCGGCAGGCGCAGGTTCATCTCGAATGGCCGGCCGCTGGCAGCGGACAGGTCAGCATGCAGGATCTGTGCCTTGCCGAATGCAGTGGTACTGGCCTGCCAGACAATACTCCGGGCGCCGTCGCTTACCGCCTGCGGTGTGCCGAGATGGTCGGTATGGATGGCGTACACGTGGGCGGCGCTGTCCGGGCCGCCCCACAGCGACGTGCGCAATCGGCTCAGCCAGCCGCGGTCCGCGGACATGTCGATCTTGGCGACCGGTTTGCCGTGCAAATACACATAGTGGACGGTGATATGGCCTTCGCTGTCCGCCTCGGCGGCCAGGCGCTGGTCGCGGTACAAACTGTAGGTAGTGACACTCTTGCGGCCTGTCACAGCGGCGGTGCGAACGAAGCCGGTCGCCGCCAGTGGCGGGGCATACACCGTCTTGGCTGAACGCTCGCCGTCGGCGTTGTAGCGATAGGCAGCAAGCAGTTCGCCATCGGTGCCGTAAACGGCAATCGGCCTGTGCGCGGCGTTATACACGATGCGGCGGCTACGTTGCTGTGCCATACCGGGCTGGCCAGATGCCGGCGCGAACGCGATCTGCGCCATCGGGAGGCCGCCTGGCCGGTAGAACAGGCCGGTTTCGGCGGCCTTCCCGTCCTGGCGATCCGCTGCGCGCGCCACGCCCAGGAGGCGGTTGCTGCCTTCTGCATACAGGTAGGTGCGCGCCATTGGCGCCTGGCCCGCATTCCCGGCGTTCACCTTGGTCAACATGGGCGCGCCCCGCTCCGCCGTGCGGTTGCCGCCCTTGTCATAGGTGTAGCGCAACGTGGCGCCGCTGTCGCTTGCAATGGTGGTCAATTGGTCGAGCGCGTCATAGCCATAGCTTTCGCTGCGTGCCTGCGCGGCGCCAGATCCGCTTGCGCCAAGCTGGCGCCCGATGGCTGTGAGGCGGTCCGCCGCGTCGTAGCGGTTGGCCTGGCCATACAGCACCCGCGGCTGCGTTGCTTCGTGTGCACCGAACCAGGCCAGCACGCGCGTCCACCAGCCGCCCGTGCCGGGGGCGGCGCCGATGGCGGCCAGTTCCGTCGTGCGCCCGCGTGCATCGAGCACGATGCGTTGCTGCACGCCGTTGGCATGGGTGTAGCCGGTCAAGCCGCCCGCTACGCTCTGCCTGATGCCGGTGACGAGTGCTTCGTCATCGAACAGGATGGCTTCCAGCTGGCCGCCGGCCTTGGCATACCGATAGGACAGGCTGTGGCCGTCCGGCAAGGTCTGGCGCAGCAGGCGTCCCGCTTCGTCGTATTCGCTGGCGGTGATGAACTGCAGCGGTGGCTGGCCCGGGGCAGCGTCCATGCGCGCCATGCTGCGGCGCTCCTCGAGCACTTGCCCGATGGCATCGTGGCGGTACAGGGTACGTTCCGTTGCATGCTCGGCCTTGCCATCCGGCGTGGCCAGCACTTCCACCAGCCTGCGTCCCAGGTATCGGTACTGCACCAGGCCGGCTATCTTGTCGGAGCCGACGCTCAGCATGCGCCCCTGCACGTCGTAGGCAAAGCGCGTGACCGCGCCGCGGCCATCCGAACGCACGAGCAGGCGTCCCGCCGCGTCGTAGTAGAACAGGTCGATGCCACGGTCGCCGTTAACCTCGAGCATCTTGCGGCCGAAGTCATCGTAGCGGCGCTGGGTCGTCACGCCTTTTGCGTCCGTTACCTTGGTCTGCCTGCCGTTGACGTCGTAGGCAAAGCCGATCGTGCTGGCCTCGGGCGTGCCGGCGCCGCTGGTCATGCTGATCAGCTGGCCCCAGGCGTCGTATGCGAATTGCGTGCCGATCCCCAGCGCATTCGTCAGCCGCGCGACCTGCCCTGCATCGGTATATGAAACGCTTCCTTGCGCGCCCAGGCCATCTGCGGTCGCCGCAAGGCGGTTACGTGCATTGAAGCCGAATTGCGCCCGGCCGGTAAGCTGGTCCTGGGCACTGTACATGGCCGCTTCCTGCTGGCGCCCCTCGGTGTCCACGGTGGCGACCAGCTTGCTGCCGTCCGGCAGGATGCGGTGCGTGATGCGGCCGGCCGCGTCATGGACATAGCGGCTGGTCAGGTTGCCGGGCTGGGTCACACTGAGCAGACGCCCGTTCGGACCGTAGCTGTAGCGGATGGTGCGCGATTGCGGGCCGCTGCCGTCGGCCAGGGTGCTGTCGATGCGCACTTCCTCGGGCTGTCCGCGCCAATTGTGGCGGATGGTGACGGTCTGGCTGCCGGCCTCGTCACGGGTGCGCATCGTGGTCAGGCGCAGGGCGCTGTCGCGCGCCAGGAATTCGGTGACCACGTTGCCTGGCGCGATCGTGCGCAGAGGCATCTTGGTGCGGGTGTCGTATTCGGTGCGGCTGATGTCGCTGTTCGAGGGGCCGGCCTTGCCGGCCGCATTGGGCAGGGGACCGTCGATTTCGATCCGCTGGCCATATCCGTCATAGCGATAGCCGATGCGCCGTTCGATGACGCCGGCTATACCCGTTCCTTCGAAGGTCGGCAGGAAGCCGTGTTCCGTCACCGAGGCTGGCTGTCCCTGCGCAGCGCCGGTTTCGACGTACACAATTTCCGTTACGTATTCTTTCCCGGGGACGACACTGGGCCGGATGATCCGTGCCGGGGAATCGCTGTTTCCCGCATACTCGAAGCGCATCTTCCATTTGCCGGCAAGCGGTTTGCCGTTGGCGTGATGCGATACGATATGCGGACGCCCCCGAGCGTCGTACTGCGTGCTCTCGGCCGACAGCACTGTGCCTTTTGCGTCCAGCTTCATCATGGCCACCAGGCGCCCTGCGTCATCGTAGCCATAGCGCACATTCGTTTCGCCACAGGTAACGCAGCCGGCGCCGAGCGCTTCCAGCAAACGGTACTGCCCGGCGATGACGGCGTGGCGGTAGACGGTTTTCTGGCCCAGGCTGTTGGTCAGCGTGGTCGTGCCCGCGCCATGCTCGAGCGTGATCTGCTGCACGCCGGTGCCCGCCACCAGGCGCGCCGGCTGCAGCAGCTTGCCGTCGTTGCCACGCGCCAGGCGCGCCGGATAACCCTTCACGCTCAGGTTACCCTTGCCATTGTTGTCGTAGCCATAGGTCGATACGCGCTGCCATTCGACTTTTCCTGCGGCGTTCGTGGCCAGTTCGCTGATGCCCGTCAGGTAGGTCGGGAAACTCGGACTCTCATAGTGGTAGGTGCGCGCGCCGGTGGGCATCTCCACCTTGACCAGGTTGGCCAGCAGCGTGCTGGCTGCAACCTGCCCGCCCTTCGGCGCCGGGCTGCCGTAGCGATAGCGGAAGGTGCCGACCGGGCTGACGATGCCCTGCACGCCGCGGAAAGCCGTACCCGCTGCGCCTTGCGCCTTGTCGAGGTATTGCAGCTGCAGGCGCCGCCCCTGCGGGTCGGTCACGCTCGCCAGCAAGCCGCGCGCGTCGTGCTGCAGGCTGACGAACTGGCCGCCCGGCGCCAGGATCTGCACCAGCTTGCCGCGGCTGTCGAAGCTCAGTTCGCGGCCATCGATCCAGCGCCAAACGTATTCCTCGCCCTTGGCCGTCTTGCGCACCGTGATGCGGCCATCGGCCGCGTTGTCGCTGGCGCACAGGCTCGGGTCGCGCGCGTCGCGATTGAAGATGATGCGGCTGCCGTCGGCCTGCACCACCTGCAGGGTGCGGCCCGACACGTACAGGTCGGTCTCGTACGACAGCTTCCAGCCACGCCCCACCAGGTTGGTCGAGGCGCCCGGGCCGCTCAGGGAACTGTTGTAGTGGCGGACGATCTCCAGGCCCAGTACGCCCGGCAACGGCGCCATGTCGACTTCGCGCTGGTATTTGTTGCCGTTGATGATGTTGATCGGATTGCCGGCGCCGACGTTCACGCCGGTGCTGCCGCCCATTGCCGCCGGCCCCGCACCGCCGCAGGTCGCGCCGCCGGGACCGGGGCCGCACGTGCCGGGCGGGTTGGTCGGCGGGGCAGGGGTGCCCGGTGCACAGCTGCTGTTCGGTGGGCACCCCGGCGTGCCAAAGGGAGGCAGCTCCGCACGCGCAAGGCTGGCCAGCGCGCAGAGCAGGGCGAAAACGCAGGATACGGCTGCAAGGCGAAACGGGCGCTTGGTCATGGCTGGAAAACTCCTGTCATCGATCAGCCTGAGATTGGGTGTTGAGGCAGTCGCCGCCCAGTCAGTCGACATGACGATCGGCATGCTGGTCCTTGTCCGGCTTGCAAGGACCCAGCCGGCGTCCTCGCAATTCATTGGTCCCGACCGGGGTGACGATGAATTGGCGGTAGCTGTAAGGATCGGGCGCCGTGAGTGTCACGCTCATTTCCTGGCCTCGCGCCGGGCAGCTCACCGTGTAGCGAACTTCAGCGCCATCGGATGAGGCGCGCATGGCATTGCAGCCGCGCTTTTCCATTTGTGCGAGGTCGTTGTGCATGCCGCTTGTGGGCTGTGTGCAGGCGATCACCGATTCGGGCGTCCGGAAGGTCTTGCCGTCTGATGTAATGGCAATGGTGGATATGGTCCATTCGCCTTCCTGAAGCATCGGCAAACGAATGTCGTTACCTGCCAGGCAGGCCGAGTGCACCGAAAGGGCGGCAAGCAGTGTGCGATAAAGCATCCTGGTCATGGGATTGGATGTTAGGTGGTGGATGGCGGCGTCGTTAGCAGGCGCACTAGGTACCATATGTTTGCAAGGATGAACGGTCCGAAACTGAAGAGTACTGTGCCAGGGCGGTCGCCCAGTGCGGCAATCTGCAGGCGTGTCGTCTCGAACAGGTCGGGCGATCGATACCAGTAGAACGGGATAGCGACGGCGCCTGCGAACCCGTAGTGGGCAGCAAACAGGATGAGCCCGATACGTCGGCGCCGTGCCAGTGCGATATAGGTATAGGCGCTGTACATTCCTATTACGACTAGAGGAGACACCTGCGCAGTAAACACGGCGTAGCTGAAGAAAATCGCTTGCATGGCGGCATTTCCAATGTGGTAATGCCCTGGAAGATCTTTTCCAGCAGGAATGGCGATTGATGCCAACAGCAAATAGACTGAAAAAAGAATTCCTATCACGACGGCAATCCTTTTCATCTTCAACAGCTCACCCAGCGGCTCGATTTCACTCCTCATTCTGGTGCCGATTACTTGCATGCTGCTGCGACATTGGCTGCCGTCCCAGTGCTTGTTGGTAAGATCGTCCCATCGTAATCACTCTGTTTCAGTCCTCCAATGTAGGCATTACGCATGGCGGTCGCGCAGCCGTTATCGTAGACCGGTAGCGAACCCAAGCCAAAGCTTTCGAGCTTGGCGTTCAAGGCGCTGATCTTGGCCGCATTGTCCTGCAGCTTGTTCCAGTCTTCGAGAAAGTCGGCGATATCGCGGAACCGGATTGTCTGGCCTGTCTTCATGTTCTTGCCGGTTGTACCGCCGAACTGCCGCATCTTGTTGAACACTTCGTATTCCATTTGATACGTGCGTGCCGCATTCTGGGACCAGTCCCCTGGCTGCCTGAGGAAATAGGGCAACTCGGGAAGACCTACGACATGGTTATAGGTACGGTCAGGGCTTTCGCCCCACCACAGGTGTCCCGTATTCAAATTCAACTGTATGGGTGTATTGTCCTGTGCCCGATGGGCGAAACTATCTTCGAAGGCGTGCAGGTATTCGCCGAAAAACTGTGCCTTGGCGCAGGGAGTAGGAGCATTCGTCGATGCCGCCATCAAGCGATCCAGCTGAGGATTGGTCGGATTCTTGATGCGGCGTTCGATGTAGCTTTGTGCGTCCGAGCCAAATGCAAGGCGATAGGCAACTTCAGCGGCCGTCCGAGGCGGATCGTAGTCAGACAGGTTATACCAATCCGGACTGCTGGTCGTGAAATGGTATTTCTCCAGGCGATTCCTGGCATCGGTCGTGAGCGGGTTATTGCTCTCGATAGGAGCGTGCTCATCCAGGGGCCAGGTGTCGGGATTGTCGTCGATGTGATGGGTCGCCTGTGCGATGATCAATGCGGTTTCATCATCGACACCGGCCATGCGGGCGAGGAACATCGTCATGTAATAGTGGACGTCGATTGCATATAGTCCAAGCGGATCGACCTTCGTCATGGGATTGCCGTCGGCATACAGATACGGATTGAATCCCCCGGCAAGGCCCATCGGATCCGGTGTCGCATAGCGGCCCAGCGCAGGATCATAGTCGCGCAGATAGTTGTGGTTCAGCCCCGTTTCGGCGTCGAATACCTGCCCCGGCAGTCTCAGCTTCATGTCGAACCTGTCGCTCCCGGCGGAGGAGCCGGTGTGAAGGATCTCCGCCTGTCCAAACGGCGATACCCTTGCTTGCCAGACGACGTCCTGGTCCAGGTTCGTGACTGCCTGGGGTGTGCCAAGATGATCGGTGTGAATGGCATACATGGTCGCAATGCTGGCCGACGCAAACGGCTGCGCAGTGCGCGGACTGCCCAGCGAACGGATCTGCCGTAACAAGCCGCTCACAACATTGCCGTTGGGGCGCAGCTCTACTTTGGCTACCGGCTTGCCGTCCAAATAGATGTAATGCGCGGTGATGCGGCCTGCGCTATCGGCCTCGGAAGCCAGGCGTTGGCCTCGATACAGGCTGTAGGTGACGTTGGCACTGGCCTTGCTATTCGTCGCCGATGTACGCACGATGCCGTTGGCAGGACTTGCCGACGCGAAGACTGTCTTGGCGAAACGCTCACCGCGCGAATTGTAGGCGTAGGCAGCCACCAGCCGCTCATTCGCTTCATATACGGCCAAGGGGCGGTTTGCGAGATTGTAGACAATGCGCCTGCTGGCCGGCCTGGGCTGCCCGACCATCGTGCCCGGCGCCGCCGCAAAGGCGATGCGCGCAAACGGCGCACCATTCGCGCGGTATAGCCAGGAGGTGTCGAACTGGCTGTCCTTCGCAAGGCGCGGGCGACCGGCATCTTGATCCTGCGCATTGCCGTCACCCGGCTGCGCCAGCCCGATCAGGCGATTCGTGCCGGCGGCATACAAGTAGTTGCGCGTGCCAGCGAACGATGGCAATGCCTTCGAAGTGGCGGGTGCCGGCACCGGCATGCGTGTTTCCATCGTACGGTTGCCGCCTTTGTTGTAGGCATAGCCGATGCGTGGGCCATCGCTTGTTGCAATGTTCGTCAGCCGGTCGAGCCGGTCGTAGGTATAGCGCTCGGCGATACGGCGTTGGGGCAGGGAACCTGCTTGCCCCAGGTCGCGGCGAATCGCCACGAGCCGGCCTGCGGCATCGTATTCATTTCCTTGGGCGTAGATGGTGCGTTCGCCCGATGGTGCAGCGGCGCCGAACCGGGCCCGCACCTGCGCCAGCCCGCCTTGCGCTGGCCTAGCGGAAGCGAGTGACCGTATCGCGACGACCTGGCCACGCTGGTCGCGCTCGATCGATTCGTGGATGCCATTACCGGTCTTGAAGCTGGCGACGCCCGCCGGCGCATAGGTGATGTTGTCGAGAACGACCTCCTGGTCGAACGATATTCCGCGCAGGGCGCCGTCCTTGGCGCCGTAGTGGTAAGCCAGCTCGTGGCCGTCGGGCAGCACCTGCATGAGCAGGCGTCCGGCCGCGTCATACGTATTGGTCGTGATGAAGCTCAGGCCGACCGTATCGTTCTTGACGTCCACCCGTGCGAACCAACGCTTTTCTTCCAGCACCTGGCCAAGCGCATCGTAACGGTAGGTCGTGCGTTCCGTTGCATGTTCCGCTTTGCCGTCGGGCGTGGCCACGATCTCGACCAGGCGCCTGCCGACATAGCGGTAGCGCGTCAGCTCCGGAATGGTAGTGGTACCGACGGCAACCAGCCGCCCCTGCAGGTCGTGCCGGTAGCGGGTATCGTTGCCGCGGCCATCGGAGCGCAGCAGCAGGCGGCCGGCCGGATCGTGGAAGTACAGGGTCACGCCGCGGTCCGGGCTCACTTCCAGCATGGGGCGGCCAAAGTCGTCGAAGCGGCGCAGCGTGGTGACGCCGTTGGCGTCGGTCACCTGGATCTGGCGTCCGTGGGCATCGTAGGCGAAGCCGATCGAGGCGGCGTCCGGCGTATCCGGCGCGCTGGTCCGGCTCACCAGCATGCCGTTGTCGTCATAGTCAAAGCGGGTGGCGATGCCGAGCGGATTGCTGATCCGGGCGACGGCGCCGGCCGGGGTAAAGCTTGCGTGGGCGACCGCGCCCAGGCTGTCATCCATGCCGGCCACGCGGCCGGCTTCATCCAGCCGATAGCTTGCGGTACTCAGCTGGCGGCCATGGGCATCGAGCATGACTGCGGACGTGCGCCGTCCTTCGGTGTTGTACACTGCGGCCACGCTGCTGCCGTCCGGAAGCCACTTGCGCGTCATGCGTCCTGCGGCATCGTAGCCGAAGCGGCTGGCCAGGTCGCCGGGATGGATGGCGCCGAGCAGCTTGCCGTTCAGGTCATAGGTAAAGCGCACCGTCTGTGCCAGGGGCGCGCCGTCCCCGGCAGTGCTGTCTTCAATCCGCATTTCCTCGGGTTGCCCTCGCCAGTTGTAGCGCACGCGGACGACCTGGACCCCGGCCGCATCGGTAAACCGTGTCACGGCCGGGCGCAAGGCCGCATCGCGCTCCAGCACCTCGGTGACCGCGCCGCCCGGCATCTCGGTTCGCAGAGGCAGCTTGGTGCGGCCGTCGTAACGGGTAAGAGTGATGTCGCTGTTCGCCGGGCCGGGTTTCGCGGCCGCATTCGGCAGGGGGCCGTCGACTTCCACGCGCTGGCCGTGATGGTCGTAGCCGTAACGGACGGTGCGCGTTATCGTGCCGGCCGAACCGGTTCCTTCCAGTGTCGGCATGTAGCCCTGCTCGCTCACCTCGACCGGCAAGCCGGCCAAAGCCGTCTTCGCGGCATACCGGAACGAGGTGACGTAGGATTGCCCCGGGACCACGCTGGGCCGGACAATGCGCGCGGGGTAGATGCTGTCGCCTTCGTATTCGTAGCGCAGCCGCGAGCGCGCAGGAAGGGCTCGGCCGCGTGCGTAGGCGATGTCGTCGACGCCGGCCAGGCGCCCACGCCGGTCGTATTCCTGGCGTTCGGACGACAAGGGCTCGCCTGCGGCCGAGAGGCGCGTGGTGACCTGCAGCCGCGCCAGCTCGTCGTAGGTGTAGCGTACATTGGTGTTGCCGCAGCCCGAGCAGCCTGCGCCGCGTACTTCCAGCAGCCGGTATTCGCCCGCCAGGATCGCGTGGCGGAAAACGGTCCTGCGCCCCTGGCTGTTGGTGACGATCGTCGCGCCGGCGTTGTATTCGAGCGTTACCTGGCCAATGCCCGTGCCGTCCGCCAGGCGCGCCGGCTGCAGCGGCTTGCCATCGGCGCCACGCGCCAGCCGTGCCGGCCAGCCGCGCACCGACAGGTTGGCCTTGCCGTTGATGTCATAGCCATAGGTGGCGATGCGCTGCCACGCTGGCTTGCCTGCCTTGCCGTTCACCAGTTCGCTGATACCCGTGAGGAAGGTGGGGTGCGCGGCCTGTTCGTAATGGTAGCTGCGTGCACCGAGCGGCATGTCCACCTTGACCAGGTTGGCCAGCAGCTTGCGCTTGTCGATATCGGCGCCGGCCGGCATGGCGCTGCCATAGTGGTAGGTGAATCGGCCAACGGGGCTGGCGATGCTTTGAACGCCGCGGAAGGCGTCGCCGGCACGGGCCTGCTCCCGGCTCGGATAGCTCAGGTCGAGGCTACGGCCCTGCGGGTCGGTGACGCGGGTCAGCAAGCCAGCCGGGTCGTAGCGCAGGCTGACGAACTGCCCGCCCGGCGCCAGGATCTGCACCAGCTTGCCTTTGGTATCGAAGCTCAGCTGGCGCCCATCGGCCCAGCGCCACACATATTCGTCACCACGGGCGGTCTTGACGATGCTGATGGTGCCATTGGCCGGATCGGCACTGGCGCACAGGCTCGGGTCGCGCGCGTCGCGATTGAAGATGATGCGGCTGCCGTCGGCCTGCACCATCTGCAGGGTGCGGCCCGACACGTACAGGTCGGTCTCGTACGACAGCTTCCAGCCACGTCCGACCAGGTTGGTGGAGGCGCCCGGGCCGCTCAGGGAACTGTTGTAGTGGCGGACGATCTCCAGGCCCAGCACGCCCGGCAGCGGCGCCATGTCGACTTCGCGCTGGTATTTGTTGCCGTTGATGATGTTGATCGGATTGCCGGCGCCGACGTTCACGCCGGTGCTGCCGCCCATTGCCGCCGGCCCCGCGCCGCCGCAGGTGCTGCCGGAGTTACCCGGCCCGCAGGTGCCGGGCGGATTGGTCGGTGGGGTGGGCGTGCCCGGCGCACAGCTGCTGTTCGGCGGGCAGACGGGGGTGCCGGGCAGTCCCGGGATGCCCGGGTTGCCGATCGGCGGCAGCTGGGCGCGTGCAGGCGCGCCCGCCATCGACAGGGCCGACAGCAAACCGAGTGCGGCGACCAGCCGGATGCAGGATGTACGCATGAATGTCTTCTCCATCACACCACCGGGCAGACCGGGCAATCCGCTCCCGTGCAGGGCGCGTTCGGGTCCACCGGATCGGGCGGCACCTCTTCGTTGCAGGCGATCCCGGTGCAGGGCGGCGAGGGCGCATCGCTCACCGGCGGGTCGCCCGGATTGGTCGGGTTGCCGCCGTTGCCCGTGCCGGGCGAACTGACCGGCGAGCCTTCGATGGCGTCGGACTGCATGTGCAGCGTCACGTGGGTGACCACCGGGATGCCGCCGGCCCGCACGATGTCGCTGTAGGCGGCGTTGTCGTGCGGATCGGTCGCTTTCAGGTAGGCGCTGAAGATGGTCCGGGCGAGCGGGATGGTGGGCGTGTAGCTGTGGATGATGCGCAGCTTGAGCAGGTTGGCGTCCTGGATGGTCTGGCCGGAGGCGCTGTTGACCTGCGGGGTCTTGAAGGCCAGCCCCGCGTTGGGAATCACGCGCAGGTCTTTCGTGTTGTACTTGGCTTGCAGCCTTGGCTCATTGTAGGCAGCGAAGCTTTCCCTGGTCGGGTTCAGGATGACGACATCGCTGGCTGCTGCCGCAGTGCGCGCCTTGCCCGCCGACTCGGCCAGCTCGGCCGGATTGGTGCCGCCGCCGTACAGCGGGATCAGCGCCTTTTCGTATTCCGCCATGATGGTGCCGCGATTCGCGTGCCCCATGCTGCCGGCGCGCGCCGCCATGAAGCTGGCATGGTTGATCTGGCTCTTGGCGAAGAACAGCTGCGCGTACTGGATGATGCCGAGGCCGATCACGGCGATGATCGGGCCGACCACGACGAATTCGACCATCGCCAGGCCGCCCTGGGCCTGCGCGCGCACCCGCGGCCGGAGCGCGGTGGCCAGGCCCGGATGCTCGAGGCGGTCGCCGGGCTGGATGCCGAGGCGTTCGATGGCGCCGGCCGCCAGTTCCAGCGTATGGCGTGCCCCCGAGCGCGGATCGGCGGCGCTGGCGCGCCACGGCTTCACGCGCGGCACGCATTTGACCACGGCGCCGGCGGCGTCGAGGTAGACCACGTCGATGGCCTGGCGCATGAAGGCGCAGTGCACGCTGGCGCAGCGCGTCAGGAGCAGGCCGGCGTCCGGCGCCAGCGGCGGCGCCAGCATCAGGCCGCGCAGGCGCGTCAGGAAACCGTTGGCCAGCGCCACCCGCAGGGGGTGGGCGCCGCTGGCCGTGTGCAGGAGGATGGGGCGCTCGTTCATGGTCTTACAGTCCGTCGTGGATGAATTTCATCGCGATCGGGAAGAACAGCACGATGAAGGTGCAGGGGAAGATAAAGGCGATCAGCGGGAACAGCAGCTTCACCGGCGCTTCCATCGCCAGCTTCTCGGCGCGCAGGAAGCGCTCGCTGCGGCGCTGGTCGGCCTGGGCGCGCAGCACCGGGCCCAGGTTCATGCCCATGCTTTCGGCCTGGATCACGGTGCCGGTGAAGGTGCTCACGCCCGGTTCGTTGAGGCGCTCGGCCATGCCGCGCAGGGCGTCGGCGCGGCTCTTGCCGGCGCGGATGTCGCGCAGTACGCGCTGCATCTCGTCGCGCAGCACGCCTTTCGGGCCGCGCGCCACCGCCTGGCTGAGGGCACCCTGCAGGTTCAGGCCCGCTTCCACGCACAGGGTCACGATGTCGAGGTAGAAGGGCAGGCTTT
>Ga0265780_10004426_pt1 | contig 18080 bp, 22 predicted proteins | sample P1T30metagenome_FD_192432 | JGI IMG/M metagenome (GOLD analysis project Ga0265780, IMG submission 192432) | Plant litter microbial communities from East Loma Ridge, Irvine, California - P1 T30 | ecosystem: Environmental > Terrestrial > Plant litter > Unclassified | place: USA: California...
TGCAGGAAACAGTTCTATACAAGTAATCTTTAATGCCACTTACGACCTGCTTAGTCATGCCCAGGCTGCCATTGTAGCCTCAGGCACCGCAACGCTCGAAACTGCATTATTTAACGTGCCGCAGGTTGTTGTATATAAAGGCAGTGCCATATCAATTGCCATTGCCAGAATGGTAATTAAAATAAGATTTATTTCATTAGTCAATCTTATAATGGACAGGGAAGTAGTAAGAGAGCTTATACAGCAGGATTGTAACGCTGTGCAGATTGGTAATGAGCTTAATAAACTTCTTGAAGGTGGGCATCGTGAAAAGATGCTTTCAGATTACCAGGAATTGTTTTCCCGTATGGGAGAACCCGGCGCTTCCGAAAAAACCGCCGGGCTCATTATGGATGACCTCCGCAGAGGAATAGCTTAATTTTAATTTCTATATCTTTCGGGCCTCAGACCCTGCTGCTGATTTCTTACCGGAACATATGCAGGTTTTTTCTTTTTTAAGCTATCTATAAAATCAGATACAAGCTCTTTTAATTTCTCTAACATAATTACCCCTTTAAATGAATTTTGTTAATGTACTATTATTACGGGTTTTTCTACTATTTATTGTCAGGAAGACTCTTAAAAACAGCATGATTCCGTATTAATTATTAATACGCAGGTCTGCCGCTTAAGGTTCTCTATTTTTCAATATCGCTCCAGTTAAATAAAGGGTTCTCCGACGGACTTTTGGCCGATTGCATAAGTGCCTTAAGCTCCTTAACCTTAGCCGGTTTGGTAAGAGCTATATTGTTTTTTTCCCCGATGTCGTTATTGAGGTCGTACAGCTCCAGCGTTTCGGGTTTCCCCTGTGACTTAAAGCGTATAAGTTTCCAGTTTCCCTGTATTAAAGCCTCTTTAAACTGGCCTTCGTTAAATTGCCAGTAAAGGTAGTCGTGTTTTTGTTTCTGAGCTTTTCCGGCTATCGTTTTTTCAAAAGAAATGCCGTCTATGGCAGCCGGTACAGGGGTAGAGGTAATCTCGCCCAGTGTAGGCATAATATCCCAGAATGCCCAGACTTCGTTACTTACCTTGCCTGCAGGTACTCTTCCCGGAGCGCGGAAGATCAGCGGAACGCGTATTCCGCCCTCATAAACATCCCGCTTCAATCCTCTCAGCGGGCCGCTGCTGTTGAAAAACTTCGGATCAGCACCACCTTCTTCATGAGCTCCGTTATCGCTGGTGAACACAATATAGGTGTTGTCATCCAGGCCAAGGTCTTTTACCTGCTTTAAAACTCTTGCCACATCCTGATCAAGTCTGTATAACATGGCAGCAAAGGCAGCATGCGGCTGCAGCTGTGTGCTATAAGTGGAGCCTTTTCTGTAATAGGGTGTTTCGGGCGGAAATTTGCTGCTTCCATCAGCATTTCTGAACCTGGCCATGAGACTATCCGGCACCTTCAGCTCGGCATGCGGAAGCGTCGTGGATAAATAAAGGAAAAACGGCCTGTCTTTATTTTCTTCAATAAATGATAAAGCATGATCCATTATCAGCGACTGTGAGTACTGGGTAGAATCAATGTTCACCTTTTTTAATTCCCTGTTTTTTACTTCATAAAGAAAATCAGTGAAATAATGATGTGCATGTTTTTGAAGCAGGTATCCGAAAAAAGTATCAAAGCCCTTTAACTGCGGCGCTCCGGGTTCGTTTTCCAGGCCTAATCCCCATTTGCCGAACATGCCCGTAGCGTAGCCATTATTCTGGAGCCTCTGGGCGAGGGTAGTGTCCTGTTCTCTGAGAGAGACATTACCATTTCCCCTGATATAAGCATGTCCCATATGTTTCCCGGTTAACAAGGATCCCCTCGACGGCGCGCAGACCGGACTACCTGAATAGAACCGGGTAAAACGGGTCCCCTCTGCCGCCATCTTGTCGATATTAGGTGTGGGAACGGGGCTGTCAGGGTTAAAACTGGTAATATTGCCGTATCCCAGATCGTCGGTAAGTATAAAAATGATATTAGGACGGGAAGCTTTTTTTTCCTGAGCGCTTGACTCTGTAACCTGCAGATTGCTTATTACGGAGAAGGCAATCAGGTAAAATAATTTTCTTATTTTCATGAATGAATTCAGGATATAGTGGTATAACAAACATAGAGTTTTATTTTTTATATGCTCATCAGACAGGGCTTTTTTTTGTACCCTTCAAAAGCTTTTTTAATATCACTATCTGCCCGAGGTGGTAATGTGCATGTTCAACAGACCCCTGCAGGTTTTTATAGGCAGATGAGTATCCGGGCAATACAGGTTTCTCCAGGTCGTTCTCGTTAAAATCAGCGATCGCATCTGCCAGCTCATGTGCAGACATTATATTATCTTCCTTCAGGTGCTCCCATTCGGCTTCTGTTTTTAACTGCGGCATTTCATATCCGTTACTTTCCGGAACCTCAACTTCAATCCCGCTGATCCTTTGAATCATTACGCGGTTCTAGTAAGTAATGTGATGCAGCAGGGACGCAATGGTGTTTGGTGAAGCCGGGGTATGCGTCTGCGCTTCTTCGAGATGCACATCATGAAGCGTGTGTTTAATGTTTACCTCTGTCCAGTTGTCGCCTTCATGCACCTCCAGAAGATGCTGAGCTATGAGCGATGTTATTTTCATATCAGCTATGTTCTTTGATCAATGTTTGTACTGTAATGGTATACTACGTTCTGTAAAAAGCAATAAACGTTTCAAATTCTTGTTTTAATGCTTATTTTCCGGCCATCCGGTAGCGATGTAAACGCTCCGGTTCAATACCAGCCCGGAATGGTACACACCGCGTAATAACAGAAAATATATATGAAGGCAATTTTGTTTGATCTGAACGGAACGATGATCGATGACATGCAATATCATACAGATGCATGGTATGATATAATCAATAATACATTTAACCACACCTTGAGTAAAGACAAGGTAAAAATGGAAATGTATGGAAAAAATAAGGAGGTACTGATCAGGGTATTCGGAGAAGACCGGTTCAGCGATGACGAAATTGAAACGATATCCGTTGAGAAGGAAAAAAAATACCAGGAGGCATTCCGTCCGTATCTTAAATTAATAAGTGGCCTGGATGATTTTCTGAAAAAAGCCCACCAAAAGGGAATAAAAATGGCCGTCGGTTCTGCAGCTATAAAGTTTAATGTCGATTTTGTGCTAGATGGCCTTGATATCAGGGAGTATTTCCCTGTAGTGGTAAGCGCAGAGAATGTGGTAATGAGCAAGCCCGATCCTGAAACTTTTATAAAAGCGGCAGAGCTTCTTGGAATAAAACCGGAAGACTGTGTGGTGTTCGAAGATAATCCGAAAGGTGTTGAATCTGCCAGGAGGGCCGGAATGAAATCCGTAGTGTTAACGACGATGCATGAAGTGCACGAGTTTGAAGGCCTTGACAATATTCTTCATTTTGCGGCCGATTATACAGATCCTTATTTTGAAGAGCTGCTTGCAGGTAAATAAGCGTTGGTCGTTTTTACAGCAATAGAGAGATGTCTCCGGTTGGGTTGAATCACCGGAAACATCTCTCCATTAAGGCTTCCAAAAATTAATAGTATAAACACTGTACTGTAACCACCGTAATAAAGGTTACCAGTAGTAAGGTTAACGCTATGGCAAGCTGAATACGAACTTTCATAATTCCTGAATGTATGTTATTACTAAGACGTAAACAGGGAGGGAAATGTAACAGTTGTCCGAAAAAAAAATGAAAAATATTTTGATGAGCTATGAAGAAACAGAAGTGTTCATCAAAGCAATATGTTACCTGAACAGAGTGCTAAAGGCAGTGATCATAGAGCTTAGTGCAAATAACCCTCTGCTACTTTTGCATTTTTATTAATAACATTATCGGCAGTGTCCAGCATCTTTTTGATCAGGTCGTCATCAACCCTTGCCCAGAAGATATTCTCATTATCTCCGCTCCAGATATGTTTAGTATGAAGTTCAAAGAACAGGATGTTGTCGTCTTGTTTGAAATATACTTTTCTTTCTTTTTCATCGCTTATTATCTTCTGCGTGAAGACAACCATATTATACTTTTTGTTGAGCCCGGAGTAAAACGCTGTAAATTTCTTTGCTTTAGTAAAGATCTTATCCAGGTCAATATTTTCATTAAAACGATAGTGGTATAAAAATACGAAGTCCTTTTTCCCTCTGAAACTATACAACCTGCTTATCTTTCGCTCTAGGCTTTTTCGTTGTTTATCAGATTCCTTTACATCATGGTGGGTAAATTCAAAGCCGTTCATATGGAGTTCATGATAGATAGCGTCAGACTGGTTAACGATCGTAGATCTTACCACCCTCGCATCTCCTACATAATCATATTTCAGATTCTCAGGTTCTAACAGGCTTTCATATTTCTTCTCTTCAAGAGATATTGCATAATCAAGATTGCTGCGTCCATGAGAATAAGGGCTGCTAAAGCTTTTAAAATTATGCCGGGCCAGGATATTGTCGGTTAAACAGTTTTCACCAAGAGATAACCAAAGGCTCTTCGAGAACTTCAGTTTAATAGAGCCCTTAATAGAGTTAACTTTTTTATTGACAAATTTCTTTAACGTTTTAATAAGTAGGTAGATAGTTCTTAAAAGTAATAATTTTTTATCAATAATGCTGATCTTTTGAATTATTAGCAGAGATATAAGTTGTTTGTTATAGATATTTAAAATGCGATCAGCAAGATGTTACAAAACCGGATGTACTACGGTTGCCGCATTTCTACCTCAATTTGTCGTTTAGGGTACCCCTGTGTTTTCGCCCTTAGCTTATTTTTGTATATCAAAACTTAATGCCGTAGAGTATGAGTAAAGTAAAAACGAAGTTTACATCGGTAGAAGAATATCTTGCCTCATTTCCCGAAAATATAAAAGTGAGACTGCTGGAAATCAGGGAGGCGATAAAAAAGACAGTGCCTGAGGCTGATGAGGTAATCAGTTATAACATTCCTGCATTTAAATTGAAAACAGTGCTGGTATGGTATGCAGGCTATAAAAAACATATCGGGTTTTACCCGGTGGGCGAAGGCTCGGAAGCATTCGGGGAAGAATTATCTGCTTACAAACTATCAAAGGGGACGGTGAGGTTTCCGCTCGATCAGCCCATTCCTGCTGACCTTGTCAGGGAGATTGTGAAGTACCGGAAAAAGGAAGAGGATGAAAAGCTCCTCTTAAAATCCAAAACAAGATGAAACCAGGTACTTGTATAAAGTAAGCTTTGCTTTTAAGCAGAAGCCCTTACCAGGGCTCAGTGCTTAAAGTTCTTCATCCGGTTCAAGTTCACCTGAAGTTCCCGGATCATCATCTGTTTCTTCGAACCCAGGGTCAGATTCTTCAAAATCGATGTCGTTGTCGGGCTCTTCATTCGGATCTGTCCGATCATAGCGATCATGCAAATTATGTGTTTTCATGTTATGTAGATTAGATAAACTCAATGGCAATAGTGGTGCCAAACTGAAAACAGGAGGTCTTCTCATTACCTTTTATTAAGACTCAGATAACCACAATACCTAAACTTTTTAATAATACTACTGTTGAGACATCAGGCAATTATCACAAAATAAAATACCGTTTAAAAACGGATTGCGGCCTGATCATGTAAATAATACTTTTGATAAACATCTACCAGAAAAACACTTATGATAACAGAACCGATAACCTCCGGGTATAATGCCAACCGGAATATATACATATAAAAAAGAGGAGAGCAACTGCTGTGTGAAAAAAATCTGGCCGCCCGAAAAACTTAAACACATATCTGACGGAGGTCTAAAACCCAGAAATATTAAACATCAATTAATAAATTTTAATCGTAAGCTATGAAAAATCCATTAATCATTATGGCATTTGCATTATGCCTTTCTTCCTGCGAAAAAGCAGAACAAGAAGATAAAGAAGCTGCCAGGGGGGCTGAAAAGATTCCGGTTAGCTTCACTGCCGAAGGCTTCCAGCAGTCTGTTAAAGAATATGGTGCAACAGCGTCAGATCTTGGCCTGGCAAGAGAACATCTTAATTACCTGTACTACTATGTTTTCGATGCCGATGGTAAAAAAGTAAGCAGTAAGGTGCAGATCAAAGGCAGCACTTCAAACTTCGGACTTATCAAAGATTCCCTGGCAACAGGCGAGTACCAAAGTGTATTTATAGGATCAACCAAACCGCTTAGCTTTAACATCAGCAACTTTGAAGAATCACACCTGGAGTATACAGCCAACTCTGATAATGATGTGTTTTACCTGCTGCAGCCCCTTACCGTATTAAGTACGCCCTACCAGGAATCGCTCGATTTACCCAGGATAACCGGGAAATTGACCTATATTATTAAAGATGTCATCCCTGCAAATGTTGCTGCTATAAAGATTATAAGGAGCACCTCTTCATTTTATTATTTCAGCGGAAGCGTTCCTGCCAGCGAAGATTCTGAATATACTATTAAACTTCCTGCCGGACATGGCCCCATGACCTTAGATCCGCTTACACTGCTGGCCCTTGAAGACAGAGGCAGTACCAATCTCAATATCATAGCTTATGATGCAGCTAATAATGTTATAGCCAATAAGGCAGTTTCCACTCATAAAGCTAAAGGCAATAAGGAAGTGATCGTTTCCGGAAATTTATTTACCGAATACCCGAGTTTTATTTTAAATGTAGATAAGGACTGGTCGGGCGACAAAGAATATATAAACCTGCCCTAAACCAGAAGAACTGGTCTGTCGCCCGGAAATTCCATTTAATAATTGATTAATTCTAATACCTGAAAAAATGAAAAATATATCAGCCTTAATCGTCATTGCCTTATTTCTTTTTTCCTGCAGAAAAGAAGAACACGAAACCCCGGACAAAAAAATGGTCCCCGTAACGTTTGTTGCAGAAGCATTTCAGCAAAGCGTTAAAGATATTACCCCCGGAGTTTCAGATGCCGAACTTGCGGCAGAGCACCTGGAATACCTGTACTGTTTTATTTTTAATGGAAACGGTACCCTGGTAAATGCCATAACACAGGTCAAAAGTAACGATCCGCAATTTGGTACCTTCAGAGACACCCTGCAATATGGCGATAGTTATAAAGCGCTTTTTTTCGGATCAAAGAAAGAACTTGATTTTAATCTTGAGGGTTATGCCGAATCTCATCTTAAATTTTCAGAAGACGATATATTCTTTAACCGTTCCGATTTTAATCTTGGATCATACAATCCGATTCGTCAGTCTTTCGCACTCGATAGAATTATTGGAAAGTTAAACCTGGTAATACAGGATCGTGTACCTCAGAACGTATCATACCTTAAAATAAAACGAAATTCCGCTTCTCAGTTTTATTTTAACGGGAATATTCCGGTTAATGGCGACAGTGAGTTGAAAGTGCCTGTAGAAAAGTATCGCGGTACTACAATACCTCCTGTAAGTTTAACAACCATTGAAAAAGATGAAAATGTAAGCCTTACTATTGAAGCGTATGATAATGCAGATAACGTAGTAAGTGCCCGCTATGTAACAGTACAACCCATCCCAAACAAGATGATAACCCTTACCGGGCTCCTGTTTGTAAATACAGCCCAGTTTACTGTGCTGGTAAATCACGAATGGTCAAAAGATGAGCAGGTAGTTAAGTGGTGGTAACCTGAAATTAGAATAACATAAAAACTCCTGAATGGGGGTTTTTATGTTATTTTAAATACTGTCAATCAGGATTATTAAACGGCCATTCCTTATTCAGCTTCGCCTTAATAAAATATACAACTACTCCGATGGCTGTCGTAAACAAGCCGCCAAGAACCATACGCCATCCCGTAGAGATCAGTATAATAAACCACATTACAATCGCGAGATAAGCAGGCCAGGGAAAAAATGGCATTTTATAGGGGAATGCAGTGCCGCCCTTTAACTTCCTAAGCAGCAGCAAGCCCACGATCTGTGCAATAAACTGTACTAGTATGCGCATTGCCAGTATAGCGCTGATCACCTCACTCAGCCTGAACAGCAAACTAAATACAAATGCAACCGAACCTATAAACAACAACGAAACATACGGGAACTTGCCTGTAGGATGCAGCCTGGCAAATACTTTAAAAAAAGCTCCGTCGCTCGCTGCCGCATAAGGGATGCGGCTATAACCCAGCGTGGCTGAGAATACCGACGAAAAAGCAACAAGCAGCACCAGGCAGGTAATTACCTGCGCAGCCCTTGGTCCTGCAAGCTGCTGCATGAACTCGCTGATCACAAATTTGCTGTCCTTAGCCTGCTCCCAGGGTATCACACTCACCACGCTGATATTCATCATCAGGTATAACACGGCTATACCTGCAATAGACAGGAACATACTTCTTGGAATGTTCCTCGAAGGGTTTACGATTTCGCCGCCCAGGTGGCAAACATTATAATATCCCAGGTAACTGTATACACTCTTTACGCTGGCGAAACCAATGGCCGAAACAAATGCATAATTTATGGTCAGGCCGTCGTTCACGTGTTTTATGGGATGTGCAAAATTACCATGGGCGATTCCACCGCCAATGATCCAGAGCAGGGTAAGTATAACCGCTACCCAAAGTACCACGCTTATTTTTCCAATGTCCTCTATTTTGCGGTAAAGAAGGGCGATAATAAGAATCACCACGCCACCGCTGATAGCTTTTGATTCAAGATCCGTCAAAGGCATGAGGTAAGAAAAATAATAAGCAAAGCCGATGGCAGCCGATGCAATAACAAGCGGCGCCTGTATCATGGTTTGCCATACGAACAAGAAGCTCATTAACCTGCCTGCACCATTTTTGCCGTAAGTTTCTTTCAGGAAGTTGTACGAACCGCCGGCTTTTGGAAATGCCGCTCCCAGCTCGCTCCATACCATGGCATCGACGAAAGACAGTACTGCCCCGGCCACCCAGGCATAAAGAAAATAAGGCCCGTTCATCATGCTGATCACCATGGGCAGGGTAATAAACGGCCCTATGCCCACCATGTCGATCATGTTAATTGCCGTTGCCTGAACAAGTCCAAGGCTTCGTTCCTGTTTTGTATCTGCTGTATTCACTAAAGGATTAGAAAAAGGCAGGCCCAACGCCTGCTACGATGGTGCCAAGATAAGTATTATCGATAATTTACATGCGCTGATTTACCTGAGTATGCGATTCATTACTTTCGGGAAACAATAATGTAAGATGCAGACTACATCCTCCGTAGTTCAGCAATAAAGGATATGCTCAAGACCGGCTGAATATCTTTCTAATTTTGTATTTTTAGCCGATGCATTCAAAAGAACAAATCGAAGCGGTAGCGGGGGCGCTGTTAGGCCAGTTCATTCCCAAAGATCCGGAGCAGAACGAGTTGTCTTTTCATTTTACTTTACCACCGGATAGTTATAAGGTGAGTTATGTGAAGGATAAAAAGGGTGACTGGTCGTTTGTTGGGTATCAGGAAGATATAAAATAGATGTCTTGTTGAACGGAGAACGATTTTCGCTCTTATGGAATCTCTAAGTACATTTCATATTCTAAATTTTAATAAATACAAAACCACCTTTAGCCTGCAAGCCACCGACCTTGAGTGGAATCTTAACTTAAATAAATAACAATGAATTTTAAATCCTTAAATCGCTTAACCACAATCTGTTTTTTTTTCACCGGCCTTTTTTGTTCTGTCTCCAAGGCGCAGGACCAAAATATTAATGGAAATGTAACTGCCGGTGTAGCTGGCACCTATTGGCAGGGCTTCCGGTCAAATGCGCCTTCCCGAACCTGGGGTTTCCAGCAAAATGATCTCATGATGATGGGCATCGGAGGCAATGTTTACGAAAAAGGATTCAGTGTAAACGCAATGGGAATCTTTAATGGATCGGGCACTAAGGAAGACATATTTCTGATCAATCAGAATCATCCCTCAGCAGATTTTCTTGTATTAAAAAATACAGGTTTTGTCGGGATCAATACTGCAAGTCCGCAGGAACGATTGTCTGTTAATGGCAAGATCCGTGCACACGAAATTAAAGTAGAAACCACAAACTGGCCTGACTATGTATTTTCAACCGCTTATAAACTACCTTCCCTTGACCAGACAGCCCTCTACATTAAAGAGAACGGCCATCTCCCCGAAGTGCCCTCAGCATCTGAAACAGAAAAGAATGGAATCAGCCTGGGAGAAATGAATGCACTGCTTCTGAAAAAGGTAGAAGAACTGACTTTACATCTGATTGAAAAGGATAAAGAAATCAGGCAATTAAAGGATGACAACGTCTCTATTAATGAAAAACTTGACCTGATCATTAACAAGCTAGGAGAGAAATAGGCATTTAGCGGGTCGTTGTTCTGCCCGCTACGTATCTGAATGCAGGCTGGTGCTGGTGGATGCCTGATTTTATTGAAGCAACTCATCCACAATCGGGATAATCGACTACAAACGAAAAGAAGCACCCAGAAAATAGCTGGTTTCAGTGCCGCGCTGGATACCGTGATAGGTGCCTGCATCAAGCTTAAAATTTTTATTAACTTCAAAAAGAAGAGCTGCATTCAGGAAGTTGGACCATTCGTGACCTTTGAAATCGTAGGTGTAATACGTTTCAGCTGAGGCTTCCAGCTTTTTAAAAATTGAATGGCTTAATACCAGCGATTGAAATATCTCCGTATGGAAATTATTTCCCTCATCATCTTTCAGCCGGTCGCCTTCTATCTGTAAGCCCAGTTTCCATTCATGAGGAAGTTTTATTTCAACAGGAACCATAATGCCGCCCTCGTAGCTTTTGTTAGTGGAGAACGTAGTCGTCGGAAACTTTAGGTAACCCATAACAGCCAGGGCAACAGCATCCTTGTCAGCTCCGTAAAGATGTTGTTTTATTCTTACCGTTAAGTCGCCAAACCCCTGTCTTTTTTCCTTATTGCTTAAGGTCTGCGCTTTGGTCTCCTGCCCAAATGACTGAACGATAAGCTGTATATCTGTACTGTTGCTTAAACCGAGTTTAAGCGTCGCCTCGTTAATTAGCAGTTGTTTTGTTGTTCCGTCATCCGTAGCCGATCGCTCATACTGTGCTATTGCAGTTTCATACATAAAATGACCTGCATCTACGGTAACCGGAGATTCCGTTTTATCCGGCCGGTCGGGAGTCATTTCTCTCATAAGAGAATCGGGGACAGGATGGAAGAGAGTGAAGGGCTGCGGGGAAGACTGGCAAATACCATTGTTCATATGACAGCAAAGTAATATTAGCAAAGATAAATATGAGCTGAAATAAGTAGTCCTGATATCCATGGTTTACAAACCAAAACTTTGCTACTTAGTTTGTGCTGTCCTCGAAAATCATGGAATGGATTAGACTATCTGTTAATCGATGTAAGCGGTTATCCTGATCTTGATTTTAATATAAAGCATTTCGAATCATTGCGTAACTTTGCCCGGGTTAAAAAAATAACTGCTAAACCATCACAAGCTGTTCCACTGGATGATAACGGTTTTGATGACCTTATTATTTAAAAAAAATCAATGAAAAATCTTTTTACAATTACATTCGTGTGTGCCTTTGGCCTTCTTGTTAATTCTGCAACCGCACAAATCTGGGGCGAAAACAATTCAAGAACTGAACGTAGGGATAATGCCGGTAGCCAAGGTAGTGAAGGTGCAATGTCTGGCTTCTATGATACTCCCAATCCTATTAACTTTCCTGCAGGTGCAAGCTCCTGGTGGCATTTGCTGGACGTAAGACATGTAAATGCCGGGAATAATTACGCCATGCAGTTTTCCGGTAGTTTTTATGATCAGGATCTCTGGTTCAGGAAGACTAATGGCAATGGTTCTCAAAGCTGGTCGAAGGTTTTATTGGAGCGAAATGGAAAAGTGGGAATCGGAGTTGCTAACCCCGAGGCGACGCTTGAGATTGTCGATGTTAACAATCAGAATCCTTCAATATTTTTAAAAGGCAATAGTAACACCTATAAAGATTTCAGGACGATCAATTCGAGTAACGGGAAAATGTGGGAGTGGTCTCACCGGGTAACTTCGGAAGGAGAGGACTTTGAAGCCCACCACTTTAACGGCTCCAGTTGGTTAAGGGTTCTTTCTATGACGCCGGATGGAGCAGTTGGAATAGGCACCAATAATACTCATGGTTATAAATTTGCCGTTGCAGGAGATATGATTGCAGAATCGGTCAGGGTTCAATTACAAAGTTTGTGGCCCGACTATGTTTTCATGGACAGCTATAAGCTGCCTTCGCTTGAACACACAGAACGGTTTATTAAGGAGAATAAACATTTGCCCGAAATTCCTTCCGCGGAAGAAATCAAGGAAAAAGGGATTGATCTTGGTGCGGTAAATGCGGCCTTGCTGAAAAAGATAGAGGAACTTACTTTGCACCTGATCGAGCAGAACAAGCAGTTAGCGAAACAGAATGAGCGGCTGGACAGCCAGCAGCTGCAAATCGATTCATTACTTGAAAATAGGAAGTAAAACGGATATTTGGGATTGTTGCAGGGGCGAGGCAAACATATTTTACTTGTCAGGGAAGTCGCGAAAGATTGCTTATACTCATTTAAAGACGGTTTAACTTATATAGACGTCTTCTAATACTGAGCCATAACTCCGCAATGTATTAGTCCAACGCCTCGGTTAAGCTGGCATATATATAATTTATGTGCTTAGGGGTTATAAAACCAGAAGGAACATTAACTGATACTGAATCATATTGAAAATGCTTGACGCTTATTTTATTGATTATATAACCCTGGTTTCTACTATCAGATTCGAATACAAGTTTTGGATGAGAATCAGATATGTCAAATACAAAAAGTGAGTCTTTACTATTACTTGATTCCTTACAGACGTATAAGGTTACGCTGTTATTTTTGTCTGCTTTTTCGCCAGCATATGCATGTAATAATATTACTGACAGTATCGGATTGTCGGAACTTATATGTATTCTTTTATAACTTCTTACGGGTAAGAAAAGTGATTTTTTTTCCTTGTTTGAACAACAAATCAGCGTGCAAGACAGAAGAATAAATAGATGTATTGGGTAATATTCAGCCTTCATAGATCGGATTGTCGTTTAAATTTTATGACAAAATGTAATACATTCTTTTGGCTTGTTTTTTTTAGAAAGTCTCAGTGTTCTAGTCCACCGTTCTTCCTTTATCGCATTCTAGCGCTTATTTCTTAATTATACAATTCGAGAAAATTGCTCCGTTTAGCCAATAAATGCATTCCAGCACATCTTCTTCTGAAATGCCGTTGCCTTCTAGGAACTTACTAATGTCAGAGTTAAATGTTAAATAATCAGCGATGTCGTTCAGTCGTTTTTTATATTGTGCCGGCCAGAGGATATTTAATTCGTTTGTGATATCACATAAGATATTTATTGAATCCAACAGATATGAACTTTCTTCATTCTTCTTATATTTAATAATATCAATAACATAGTTGATGTTGTAAACAAAATCTAACTCCTGATAAATATTGTTGATAGAAAGGCTAAGACCAAAATTATTAAGTAGATTAATAAAATCAACGTCTCTGAAAAATAAGATCTTGCCTCCTTCTGTCATTGGAAAATCTGTTTCATCTGATATAAATAAGCAAAATAAAGGGTAATTGCGTTCTTTGTTAAAGAGAACTGAAACAAGCCATATTTGCTCGCGCTGATAACTTTTATTATTTATTTCTATCGCCATATTTATTTCCCTTCTTTAATATTGAAAAGTTGGAAGAGAAATCAAAGAAATCTTCCTGCCAATTGTTTCTGCCACTGCTGGTTCAGCTGCATAGACAGCTGCTTTAAGTACATTGGTTATCTCAACGCCATACGACCTCCTCATGCATTGCTATTTAAGCGGTTACTGTTTATTGTATGATGGGGTTAAGGTGTTGTAGCGAAATTATGATGAATTTCGTAAAGAATGCTTTTAATCAGGATGCTATCTATATTTATGTCTGCTATTTGGCTCTCGATATCACTGTCATTCTTCCAGAAATACAAATTATATAATATATCTTTTATATTCTTCAGATCAGGAGACTTGAAAATCTCCTCCATTTTTTCACTATTAATTTGGATAAAAAAGTCCTGTGCCGCATTTAAGGCATTGACCAGATCAAATGCATTTTCCTTACTGCTAAATACCTTTCTGTCAAACTTCAATAAACGATCGATATCTATCTCAGAGTACTCAGTTTCAAACTTTTCCTCTCGTATCCAGCTGGCAAAATTCAGCTTGTCAAAAAAGTAGGCCTCATACTCTGAGATCTTCAGCCTGAGATCTTCCAGGCTTCTAAATACTAATACCTTATTATCCTTAATTAGAAATTTGTCATCTTCTCCATTCTCCATATCAGCTCCCCAGACACAATAACCGGACGAATTGTCTGATGTTAATTTTATTAGATATTTTCTATACTTCTCCGATGCATCAAACGGTTCCATTCTCCTGACTAAATAGGGTTGTAGTTTTCTGATTTAACATGGTTAATTTATACTTATTTCTCGAAAAGACGCGGAAACTTATGTTGTCATGTTTCCCGCCTAGCACCGCCAGCCTGACTGATGTCTCTAACACCCGAAGGACCTGATTAGTTAATTGATACGCTTTTCAAAAGTACAATAGTGCCAATTCCTACTGCAGTACCGATTATCATTGAAACAGGCAGTATCACGAAGAAAATCCAAGTTGGAATACGTTTGTTATATATTGAGGCATTGTAAGCTTTGAAGATATCTTCTATTTTTCCATTTCGATAAAATCTTGAGAAACCAAACCAAAGTACACACCCAATGTAAAAGAACACCGTAAGTTTGGTAATTCATAATGTCTGGTGAAAAAATGAAGTACACTAAAAGAAGGCGAAAAAAGAAAAATTAAAGTTGCACATATATAAGCTGATGCCGAAAATCTAGCAGGCTGCCCTTTCTTTTGGTAAGCAATGTAAGCTCGGTAAAAAAATATAGTCGAAATACATTATTTGATATTAATTAAAAGACCATTGTCTTTGTCGCAGAACTCTTCATTTACTTGTTTTTGATAGTAAGCGATTAATCTGTTAACTGCCGTACAGTGATTACTAAGGTCTTGTTCGGCCAGGCACAGGAGGCTTGGTTATTCACCTGTATTAGGATCAGTACTCGCTGATGTTTGTTTTGCTTATTTTAAGCGTCCTTCCTATGCTATAATCCTCATTAAATATTTTAACTATCGTGTGTTTAATATCATCTTCTATTGGTTGCCTACTAACGTGCCTTTATAGGATTATCAAAAGCATGTACATAGGGAGACCATCTTCTACCAAGTTTAGCTTTCGGATACACCACATTCCACCTTGTAATTACCGGGTCATAGAAACTTGCCCCGTAATCATACTCTTTCAATTCTTCCTGTAATTCCTTCCCATATAAAGATACTTGTTTTCCTTTGCTCCTGCACTGGTTGCCCAGCCAAAAGGATAATAATCTGTTGCTTCCAGTTGTTCCACATTGCCGCTTGAAGGGTTGCGATAAAAGGTAACCCGGTTATTACCTAGCTGGTCTTTTAGTGTGAACTGATAGGAAAAAGTAGCCTGTCTGTTATTATTACTGCCCTTTTTAATGGCCCTGCCTTTTTCGCTCTGGATGAATTCTATCTGATACGTACCGCTGATATTCTTATAATGTATACCTTTCACGTAATCAGTTACACCGCTGGTACCCGTTTTTCGTAGTTTATTTCCGGAGGCATTGTACAAATAAGAAAAGGTCGGTTAACTATATTCAGGTAGGACGGTATGAAACGCAGAAGTCTGCGCCTTCTTCCGATGTCCTGCAGAAGCTGGATAAAGCCCTTGATACGACTACCAATTTTTTTGATGTTAGGCAGCCAGGATGAGGTGGTTTCTGCGCAGCTTGCAGATAAGGAACTGCTGAAACTGTTTAAACAGGTAGAACAATTAAGCCAAGAAGATAAACACCTTGTCAAGACCTTTATTGATGCCTTTGTCACCAAAAGACAGGTTCAGGAACTTGCTAAATAACAAAACGCCTGACTCTCAAGAACCAGGCGTTTTGTTAAGTCGGATCACAGATCCTAATATATCTTAAGTTCGAGATGATCCGGTGGAACATCTCGAACAGCGGGAATCAATGACATTCCATCTTGCAATGACCGGATCATAAAATCTCGACCCATAATCTACTGCCAGATTTATTACTTTTTCACTCTGTAAAAAGTATTAGGACCATCCTCTCCAACAAGCACAAGTGTGTCTTTGCCGTGGAACTTAAATCCTAAATGTTGCACGTAATCTTCATATTTAATGACAAGACTGTCTCCTTCAAGTTTATAAGGATAAGTGGCCTCTGTTTCCGGATAATATATCTGAGATTCTCGCAAAAGAAAACTTGCGTTACCTGTTTCTGAATTTTTAACAATCCAAACACCGAGCAACATCTTTGCAACATCGGGAACCAAACTATTTGTTGCTTTGATGGTTACAGATCTTGAGCTGTCACGCAAACTATGCAAGGTGTCTTTCTTCAGACTATCTTTCATTGATTTCAAATTACTTTTATTGTCAGACTGACAGGCGATTAATGAAGAAATGATAATAAAAAGCAATATTTTTTTTTTCATTTTATTGTTATTGTGGCTGAGTTATTTCTAGGTGGAACGCCGGATCTGGTGGATTTGGTATCAGACGTATCCGATACTCTCTAATAGCTCGGATGAATTCGGCTCTTCGTTGAACTGAACCAGGCGAAATATCAATAACATTTATTTGTGTCGGGTCCCCTGTATGTCTTGATACATTTTGAGGTCCTACCCTATAAATCTCATCGATCATCCGTCGAAGCACTTCCTCACGCCCAGCCCCTTGCCTTATGGCTCCTACTCCAACTGTAGTAACTCGATCTCCCGCCGGGCCATACATATTGTAATTAATACCAGGTCCGTACCTTCTCATATTATCATACATCGCTCGTGCTTGGTTCTCTGGTGTTCGTTGAGTGCTGGTAATTCTAAGATTCATATTGCCGGATCTTATCATTACCTGATTCAACAAATTTAAACTATGCTGAGATACCACATTTCTATTGGCATTGGGGCCCCAAGTAACTCTTGGATGTGCAACATCCGAACTGGTTGAGTTATTAGCAGTAGGGTTTGAAGTAGAACTGGTTGGCACCGTTGAATCAGTTGGACCAACGTTAATATTAATTTGTGGCAATTCCCCTCCCAAGCCTAAATCTTTGTCTGGATCTATCGGTGGTTTGGTTCTATCTGTTGTCAGGCCCACTGTATCTAACCCCAATGGATCTATGTAGTTAATAGGATTATTCATTACGTAATTATAGGGAGTTAGATTATAATGAACTTCTGAGAAGAGATCCGGAGTATTCCACCTTGCTATCACCGGATCGTAAAACCGTGCCCCGTAATCATACTCCTCCAATTCTTCCTGTAATTCCTTCCCATTATAAAGATACTTGTTTTCTTTCGCACCTGCATTGGTTGCCCAGCCAAAAGGATAATAATCTGTTGCTTCCAGTTGTTCCACATTGCCACTTGAAGGGTTGCGGTAAAAGGTAACCCGGTTATTCCCTAACTGGTCTTTCAATGTGAACTGATAAGAAAAAGTAGCTTGTCCGTTATTATTGCTGCCGTTTTTAATGGCCCTGCCTTCTTCGGTCTGGATAAATTCTATCTGATACGTACCGCTGATATTCTTATAATGTATCCCTTTCACGTAATCAGTTACACCGCTGGTACCCGTTTTTCGTAGTTTATTTCCGGAGGCATCGTACAAATAATATATGTTATTGGGTCCGCTTATGGCGTCAGGAAGATTGAGGGAATTGTAATCAATATGAGTAATTCCCCTGTAACTATCGCTTAATACGTTGCCATTTGCATCGTAAGTATAGGCAGAAATACGAAGATTACTAATACTCTGCAAGCGGTTCCCCGTATCATATTGATAGTTCTGGGTACCGGTCTCTCTCCCGGTCCTGCTGAGCTGCATAATATTCCCGTTCTTATCATAAGCTCCTATACTTTCAGAACCGACCGAAGAAATACCTGCCGTTAACCGGTTAAGGGCATCATAACTGTAGAGGTAATT
>Ga0265780_10004427_pt1 | contig 18079 bp, 9 predicted proteins | sample P1T30metagenome_FD_192432 | JGI IMG/M metagenome (GOLD analysis project Ga0265780, IMG submission 192432) | Plant litter microbial communities from East Loma Ridge, Irvine, California - P1 T30 | ecosystem: Environmental > Terrestrial > Plant litter > Unclassified | place: USA: California...
AAACTTGATTGTATTGCTATCCACTTTAGTATATACAGCCCTTTCCACCAGGTGTGCGATTGCGCCGTTGCGCGCCTCGTTCGTAAAAGCCGTCGTCATCGCGTCGCGTGCGGGGTGCGCGGTATGTGTAGGACACCGACCAGTTTATTGAATCAGAGATGCCGTCAAAGCGTCCGTTATGTAACAAGGTGTGTGTGCCGGACGCGGAAGTCATGCAACCACATCCAAATCTACCAATGAACCACTTAAGCCCCCGAAAGGAAGAGTTCAAAGGCGGATGAGGAGAGCTGCTCAGCTGATACACGCTAGGCTTTCATCATCTGGCGGGTTTGTTAGTATTGGCGCAAGGGAACTTGCGACAGCAGGGTGACTTACGTGTTATAAACTGGAGGGATAGCGAGAGAAACTGGGTGTGGGCGCCGGAAACCTTTTGAAGCTTCTGCAGCATGGTCTGGGCGGACGCTAACCGTGGTGGGGCTAGTAGCGGGTACGGCTTGGCGTGTTTTCGAGACCTGGCTGCGCGCTCGTTGGAGATGTCATAATCGCGCTGGTACCTGCAAGAGCTCGATCGCTCGCTGCAATACACTATGAGTCTTGCACGTGTCTCACGAGGTGTGCTGAAACGGGACAACGGCTTGCGCAGCTCCTACGCAGAGATTTCGCGGTTTTGTCGAACACCCCATCACGGGACCACGCCGGGTCGTGCAGGCGTATGTCTGAGGCACGCAACGCGAGGCTTCGCGACTTCGCAGACATGCAATCAGGATGAAAATCTGCAAAAGACTCTTGACGACTTCAAGGCCACCAGTATGACTTCATCGACATATCAAACGCATTCGCTCACCAAGTCGTAGTTCGACCATCCTCATGGAAGGATCTGAATGATGAATGGAATCTTAAAATTACCCATCAGCCTCCAGGCGCGGAAGTTGAGGTCTCTGGTTATATCAGTGCACGGCGAGATGTTAGCAGCAAACTCTCTTTCACGATACTCCGCCACAAGAACCAAGGCGTATGTGTCCAACTCGTCTCTAAACCTCTAGATAATGAAGCGGATGGACCGGACGCCCATAAGACCCTGCGGTTGTTGAAAGAGTGGACTCCCGTCATAGTCCGAGGAAAGCTAGTTGAGCGCAAAGGGGCCAAGACCGACACATTCGCGGGTATGAACCTGCTCGGTACCCGGGAGATCGCTGTGGAGCACGTCCAGCCATTGAACAACATATCGGATGATATCATCATAAAAGATGACACTGTATTTGGCCCAGACCAAAGGCATCTACAGCTTCGCACAGACTCGAAATTGCGCGACGATCTCTTCCAACGGTCGAAAGCCATGGCTAGAGCAAGACTGCACTTGAACCATTACAATTGGAAGGAGATCGAAACGCCTATACTGTTCAAATCGACTCCTGAAGGCGCAAGAGAGTTTCTCGTGCCGACACGGCAAAAAGGATTGGCATACGCGCTGCCTCAAAGCCCACAGCAATACAAGCAGATACTCATGGCGTCGGGCATCACGAAATACTACCAATTTGCTAGGTGTTTCCGAGATGAGGATCTGAGGGCCGACAGGCAGCCAGAATTCACCCAGGTCAGCACTACCATTTCTCTGATGGAGACTCCGCTAACTGGAACAGCTCGATATGGAGATGTCTTTCGCTAACGAGGAAGACGTCATGCACGAGACAGAAGCTCTACTGAGAGATCTGTGGTATAAAGTCCTTGGAATAAAGAAAGAGAAGAAGTTTGCGCGAATGACCTATCAGGAAGCAATGGCTGCATATGGATCTGATAAACCAGACCTAAGATTCAAGGCAAAGGTGCGTAGCTGACGCTACCTAGCTGTCTCCTGAAGCTAATAAGTATAGATTCACACCATTACGGAACATCTGACAGCCGATTTGATCGGCAAGATCAGTTCTCTTCAAGATCCGGTCGTCGATGCCATGAAGATACGAATATCCGATGACCCTAAAACGACCCGCAAGTTCGTCGCCGACTTTCTTGACAGCCCGGACGGAAAGGTCTTCCTCGACAACCCTGACGGTCAACCGGGTATCTTCATCGGCGATGTTTCACAGCCCATGCAGGGACTCGGACCACTGGGCTACCAATACGTGATGGAGGGCCCTGAAGCGCTGGCGGTGGAAAACGGCGACCTCCTTGTCCTCCAGGCACGACCCAACGCGCCCTTCTCGGGCGGCTCAACCATGCTGGGAAACCTGCGTCTTGCTCTCCACAAAGCAGCCATAGCAAAGGGACTAATTGAAGCACCTAAGAGTACTAAATTCGTCTGGATCACAGACTTCCCATTGTTCACCCCGTCGAGCGACAGTGAACCGGGCCAAGGTGGCTCAGCTGGCTTCTCATCAACGCACCACCCTTTCACCGCTCCAAAGACACCCGAGGATGTCGACTTGCTACTCACTTCGCCTTCATCTGCGGTAGCAGCACACTACGACATTGTGGTCAACGGCGTTGAGCTCGGCGGCGGCAGTCGCCGTATCCACTCCGCCGCCATGCAAGAATTCATCTTCAAAGATATTCTCAAAATGAAGCCCGAACGCGTAGAGGACTTCAGACATCTGCTTGATGTGTTGAGGAGCGGCTGCCCGCCTCATGCGGGTATTGCACTGGGATGGGATCGGTTGATGGCTGTTATGTGCAACAGGGATAGCGTGAGGGATGTCATTGCTTTCCCGAAGAGCGGAAGAGGGGAGGATCAGTTGGTCAAGAGTCCGAATCGTATAACGGAGGAGCAGTTGGAGACATATCACTTGAGCTTGAGGGAGTAGGTTGGAAATGGTGGAAGACTGAGATGTACGATAAAGTGTTGTGTGTATAATATCGTGGTAGATACCATGAGAAGACCGCTTTGATCAGCAGTAGTAGTCGCATAAGTGGGGTGACTTTACTCGTACCTTGTCGCATGTAGGTCAGGAAGCCGCTGATGTCCAGCAATCACGACTTATCAACAGCCAGAGTACCTACATACCCTGTCAATGACCCCTCGCCTGCCCAGGAAGGCCGCAGGGTGAAGATTACTGAAATGCAGTCATACACAGAAGGAGTATGACGAGCTGACGATCATGGCGAACGACCAACGTCGAACCGTTACACGACATTACTCTTGGCGCTTATCTCGGACCAAAATCCCTTCTCTGGATCCATTGGCAGATTCCTCATGCTTTGGAGCGACGTTGCGCGCAGGATAGATGCATGTTTGCACTTTACCCTGCTTCCTATCATGCTGTGTTTGCGGTTAAATCCGTGAATGAATCACAACGCATGGATGAGCTGTGCAGCTCATTTGACCGATCGCTACCCTCAGAGCCGTATAAAAGCGTGCCTTAGCTCCCACTAGTCGCGTAACGAAGTATACAGTGTCCTTTGGCTGCATTGGATACCTAGGTGACTGCATCATCACGTGCATCATCGACCCTCTTTCCACGTGCATCATGGCGGAACCCACGTACAAGATCCCAGAAGAGTACCAGTCACAGCTGAAGTATGTGGCGTCGAAAGACAACCGTACCGATGCCGAGATTCTGGATTCCTTGACGAAGCATGCACCCATCACGTCCGAGAAGAACATTTGGACGTTCTGGCATGCCGGCGTACAGCAGATGCCAACATGGACACAGCGCAACATCATCAACTGGGTGCGACTTCACGGCTCTGAGTGGACGATTCGCGTGCTCGACACGGTGCCAAACTCGCCAAATCACGCGTTGACTTGGATGTCGATCGACCTTCTTCCGGAGACCTTCGTGAAGGGTACGATGACGGGGCCGTACGTAGGTCCTCATAGCGCCGACTTCCTGCGTGGCGCAGCACTGTACACGTATGGTGGCGTCTGGATGGACGTCGGATGCATCGTGTTCCGCAACCTCGACAAAGTCTGCTGGGACCAGCTTGGGGACGACGACAGCCCATTTACAGTCGCTGCGCCACTGGTGTATGGACAATTCATGGCGAATCATGTCGTCGCCTCCCGAAAAGGCGACGAGTTCATCAAGAACTGGCGCGTTATACCCACTCAGCCATGATTCATCAGACTGACTGTGAACAGGCACCTGATCTTCCTGGAGCTCTGGAAGGGACGTACCGACTTTACTGGCGTGGTGCAGTCGCCTCTTATCAGCTTCATCAAGCAAATGAATAGCAAGGATCTTCAGGACTCCGGATTTAAATGGGAGTGGAAAGTCGACGAGCAGACTCTCATCGGGTACATTGGGCAGTGCCTCGCCTGGATACGCTTGACGTGGCTGCAAGAACCCAACGGCGGTTTCGATGGCGTCACCTACTGGGCTGAGAAGGTCTTGCTGTGGCATGCGCTATCTGAAGACTTTCCTGCTGAGAACACTCTTGGCTTCGATATTAGCGCAGACTTTCTCAAGCTTTTGGCCATGAGCGTGGATGCTGACGAGTCCGACGCGGTATACGAGAAGGCGAAGAAGGCCACGTGGGGGATGTTGACGCAGAGTGTGATGCAGAAGATCACACATGGCAAAGGGCTGGGCGAAACGATTCATATTGGCACGTTGCTGGACCTTCCGGAGAATGAGGGTATCGATGCTGCGCCTGGTACGTTGGCAGGACTACTGCGATATGGCAGCGTGCATCTGGAGCAGACAAGAGACTTGCCGTATATCAAGGCCCCTGCGGTGGATCCCGAGTTCATTCTTCACAAGGGATTACTGGAGGCGTGAAATGGACATCCGCCGGGACAGTGCTTTGAGATCCGGGCGGTCGGAAACCAAAACTCTTTGTCGTATAATCTGGAGGTCTTTTGTTGAAGTTGCAGCCTTGACAAGGCGAGATGGGCGCAGTGCGAAGCATAGCCGTGCAGGCTTCCGCAATCAAACTTGAAATCAGGCATCCGGGAGGACGAGCTTCCAGCTGCCGGGTCGCAAGCGGCAAATACCTAGGTAGTCTGTGCACCCACGTATGACATCATCTCTCTCTCCTTTGATGACACGCCCCAACCTCCTTGGGTGCATCCTTGCGTCTCCTTACTACTTCGCCTCCGACCATCTAGATTGACAATTTCCTCGCCAAAAGCAGTCGCCGGATCCCAATGAGTCGAACCTCGGCAGCCCCGTGTTCAATTATCATGCGCCACAGCGACTGCGCCACAAGTTCAGCCATAATGCTCTTCTAGCTTCGATGACGGTCACCCTGATGCGCACGCCCAGAACACGCTTCTCATCGTCGCTGTCATTCTTGCCCCGCTGAGATTACTGAGCGGAGGGTGTGACGAGATGCGCACGACATAAGACCGAACAGGCGCTTTCCAAGACAAGGCAGAATCTGATGAGTGCAGTTGGTCAATTGTGATTGGACGCCATGTCAAGTTAGCCTGAGGCGGCAAAGCATGTCTCGACGGAGACATGGAACTTGTATCGGGCATATGCCCACGGATGGGACCTTCCAAAGCATGTTCAAGAGATTCAGACGGCGATGTGCGATGCAGAGTTCTATCGGCCTAAGCGATCATGCTTTCGGGGGTCTTGTCCAAGGTGCCCATGGGTGGCGAGTCTCTACAAGGGCTATCGACAAGGTCCTATACGTCTACGTTCCTGTTACCTCGAAGCGACACGAGCAGAACGCTGAATACCTGAACTCTTGATGACAGCCCCAGGCAGAGATGTTATATAGGTAGGCTGGAGCAGCCGACAGTCGAGTAAGCTAAACCGAAGATGGCTAAGCGACGAGCAAAGCCTCAGTGGCGCTACCGTGGCGCAGGTTAAGCCCTGCTAGCCTCTCTCTGATCTGCAAGTTGGACATCGAAGCGACACTCAATCGTGACTTCAGACTATCGCTTGTTCATTCTTCTCACCTTGTTTCTGTTTCAACAGTCTTTGTGCAGTCGTCCATAGCGATGCGATGGAAGCGGACGCTGAGGGCCTCCGCGCTTCATTGCGCTCGGATGGGGTTTGCACTGCCCCCTTCCAAGACCACCGGACTTCTTGACAGCCGCTCATCTCGCTATGAACGCCGTTAGTGGCCAAAAGCATCAAATCTCGCCTCCTTGGCGACAAGTCTACAGCTCAACCATCGATGCGACGTAGGCGGAGGGCTGAGTTCTCGGTCATTCTACCAAGTGTTCGATGTGTAGATGTCACCTGGGCCGCGAAGGCAAAAAAACGCCGCGGAATGATCGTTCCTCAGGAGGCTACTAGGTGCCAAGCGAGGCTCTGGCGGAGTACGTATCACATCAGGTAGACCAATATCGCGCACCAAGCGCCTGGCAGTCTTGGGGGTGGCCCACACTTACACAGCCCGCTTCAACCTTGAAAGAGTATATGGCAGCTTGAGAGGCTTCCGTCCTCCGCCTTGTTACAATCCAGCTCTTATACTGTTATCACATAGTCTCTATTTCCTTGAAGTACGATCATCAACTGCATCTTTCCAGCGGTCCATTTGCATTTACACTATCATACGTCAAATATGGAGTCCGGCAAACTTGCCCCTCCGACACTCCAAATCAACACGCGACAGCGTGCTCTGAGTCAGGCAGACACGGTCACATCACAAACATCAGACCCCTTCCGGACACCAATATCACCAAGCAATGCGTCCACAAGTGGTGCATCGACGGTAGTAGGAGACTACGATGCAGCGTTGCAAAATGAGTTGCGCGCTGAAGCTAAAGCCGACACGAACAACCCCTTCGCCTTCACACCATCACAGCTCAGCAAACTGTTGAACCCCAAATCGCTTCCTGTATATCAAGCATTGGGAGGCATCCACGGTATCGCAGCCGGACTACAATCAGACACTCATTCCGGTCTGAGTGCCGACGAATCGACAGTTGCGAGACACATTTCCTTCGACGAAGCAACAAATCCACAAACACCTACAAAGGAGAAAGAATCAAGTCGGCCGCCAAGTGACGGAAAGCCCTTCGAGGATCGCATACGCATACACGGACGGAACGTACTACCACCAAAGAAGGTCACCCCTCTATGGAGACTTGTCTGGAACGCCTACAATGACACTGTACTTATTGTTCTTACTGTTGCAGCGGCCATCTCGCTCGCACTTGGACTCTACGAAACATTTGGTGCGGAACATCCACCGGGATCTCCTACACCTGTGGACTGGGTCGAGGGTTGCGCAATTGTTGTAGCTATCGTCATCGTGGTACTCGTCACCGCCGTAAATGACTGGCAAAAGGAAGCAGCATTCGCAAAGCTCAACGCGAAGAAGGAACAACGCGATATCAAAGTCACACGATCGGGAAAAACCGCTATGATCAGCATCTACGACGTCCTAGCCGGCGACATCATACACCTGGAGCCTGGCGATGTCATTCCAGTCGACGGAATCTTTGTGGATGGCTCCGACGTCAAGTGCGACGAGTCTTCTGCTACGGGAGAATCAGACGCCATGCGCAAGACACCAGGTGCCGCTGTCATGAAGGCACTTGAGTCCGGTCAGTCCACCAAGGGCCTTGACCCCTTCGTCATCTCCGGTGCAAAGGTTCTCGAGGGCGTTGGTACCTTCATGGCGACATCTGTCGGAGAGAACAGCAGTTTTGGCCGTATCATGATGTCTGTCCGCGTCGAGATCGAGGAGACACCACTACAGGCGAAGCTCGCTAAGCTTGCCATGGCTATCGCTTACCTCGGAACTGCGGCTGCTGGTCTCCTCTTCTTTGTCCTTCTCTTCCGTTTTGTTGGTGGGCTATCTGGTGATACCCGATCTGCATCTCAGAAGGGTTCAGCGTTTATGGATATCCTTATCGTTGCTGTAACCATTATCGTGGTAGCAGTCCCAGAAGGTCTTCCACTAGCGGTCACGTTGGCATTGGCTTTCGCGACAACCAAGATGCTGAAGGAGAACAACCTTGTCAGGATCTTGCGCGCGTGTGAGACTATGGGCAATGCTACAGCCATTTGCTCAGACAAGACCGGTACTTTGGTAAGTACTATTTCTCGATTGGACATGAACATATGCTAATACCTCACAGACAACCAACCGAATGACGGTCGTTGCCGGCACTTTCGGCACCACCAGCTTCGTTCACGCGGACACCGCCTCGGAGAAGGACCAAACCATCTCGGCATGGGCATCTAAGGTCTCGGCTGCTGCGAAGCAGCTTCTCATCCAATCCATCGCAATCAACTCTACAGCTTTCGAAGGCCAAGAGGACGGCAAGTCTGTCTTCGTCGGATCCAAGACTGAGACTGCGCTACTTGAGCTCGCCAAGGAACATCTCGGACTCGTCTCGCTGTCAGAGACCCGTGACGGCGAGCAGGTGGTACACATGTTCCCCTTCGACTCGGCCAAGAAGTGCATGGGTGCCGTTGTAAAGCTCCCGAACGGACACTACCGCCTCGTCGTCAAGGGTGCATCTGAGATCCTCCTCAGCTTTTCTTCTGCATTTGCGCACTTCGAGTCACTCGAGACAGAGCCGCTGTCGCAAGAGCACCGCCAGGTACTGACCGAGGCGATCAACGCATACGCGAACCGATCTCTCAGGACTATTGGACTAGTGTACCGCGACTTTGAGCAATGGCCACCGGTCAACGCCACGCTCACTGAGGGTGGCAGTGTCGACTTCGCCTCCCTGCTGCGCGATCTTACATTCTTCGGGCTAGTTGGTATTCAGGACCCCGTTCGCCCTGGTGTGCCCGAGGCTGTTCGCAAGGCACAGAAGGCTGGTGTCACGGTCAGGATGGTTACCGGTGACAACATGCAAACTGCGCGAGCGATCGCGACTGAGTGCCTGATCTATACCGAGGGCGGGTTGGTAATGGAGGGACCAGACTTCCGCCGCCTTACTGAAGAGCAGCTCGATGAGGTACTGCCGCGGCTACAGGTGCTGGCCCGCTCATCGCCTGAAGACAAGCGCATCCTCGTTCAGCGTCTCAAGACCCTTGGCGAGATTGTCGCTGTGACTGGTGACGGTACCAACGATGCCCCAGCACTGAAAGCAGCCAACGTTGGCTTCTCCATGGTCTCTGGCACTGAGGTTGCCAAGGAAGCCTCTTCGATCATTCTCATGGACGACAACTTTGCCTCCATCATCACCGCGTTGATGTGGGGTAGGGCTGTTAACGACGCCGTCCAGAAGTTCCTCCAGGTAAGCCATACACCATCTTCCAGTTCATTCCAGCCAGCTAACATGCGTAGTTCCAAATTACTGTCAACATCACCGCCGTGGTTCTCGCATTCGTGACCGCGGTCTACGATGACGAGATGAAGCCAGCCCTCAGAGCCGTACAGCTTCTTTGGGTCAACCTCATCATGGACACCTTTGCCGCCCTCGCCCTCGCTACCGACCCACCGACCGAGAAGATCCTCGACCGCCCACCGCAGGGCAAAGGCCCTCTCATCACAACAACAATGTGGAAGCAAATCATGGGCCAGAACATCTACAAGATCACTGTCATCTTCGTGCTATACTTCGCTGGCGGCGACATCCTTGGCTACGATCTTTCCGACCCCAACAAGCAACTCGAGCTCGACACCGTCATCTTCAACGCTTTCGTCTGGATGCAAATCTTCAACATTTTCAACAACAGGCGTCTGGACAACAAGCTCAACGTTCTTGAGGGTGTATTCAGGAATTGGTTCTTCATTGGCATCGTTGTTATGATCATCGGCCTCCAGGTTCTCATCGTCTTTGTCGGTGGACGCGCATTCCAGATCAAGCCCGGAGGTATCGATGGTACACAATGGGCTATCAGCATCGTTGTGGGTTTCGTCTGCATTCCTTGGGCAGTGCTGATCAGGTACTTCCCCGACGAGTGGTTCGCTGCCATCGCGCGTGTTGTCGGCAAGCCTGTCGTCATCGTGTACCGATGGTGCTGCACGGGTATGAGCAAGATCAAGGCCTTGTTCACCTTCAGGAAGAAGAAGAGTGAGGAGAGCGAGGCTGAGGCTGGCGCCGCGCCGGCAATCGTCGTGGTCGGTGATGACGCGAGCGTAGCTGAGAACAGGAAATGAACGTAATGATTCGATGGAGGCATTAGACTGCGCACTTGTACAACACTTAGTTTAGATGAGACACGATACCCTAGAATTTCACGCTTTTCATTTGAATCCCCGGGATCACGCTATTTTCGCGCTGTTTGGAAGTGACTGTAGGAAGTGGGACACAATCAAGAGTGGGTGTAACAATCTGCATCGTTCATCGCATACCCAAGCAACATGAAAGGGGAAGCGTTTTCCACTAACGCTGCACAACCCAACGTTGTCTAGACGCGCTGCTCATTTTGCGCATGATAAAAGAGTCGTCCTGATGAATGAGGCTGAAGCAGCGTCTTGATCAGATCGATCTTGGCCATGTCGTCCTCCTCAATCGTTTTGCTAGACCGTTGGGAATAGCTGTCGTCTCCTTCGCAAGCTAACGCATACACAGCTTATTCTTTCCCGCTTTTCTGTGATTGACGAACTTCTTCAGAAAGGAGACCTCAGCCAGCTCTAATATATCCAGTCCATCCTTCGTCTTGACTTGGCGCTTGGCGCCACTTCGAAGAAGATGTAAGACTAAGCCAGCATTGTCATTGCTAACGGCGGTGTGCAAGCATGTGTTACTCTTTGCTTTGAACTGGACTCGTCCAGGCTGGGTTGCGGATAGAAACCGTGCAATCTTGATCTAATCCGCTGCGACCACTTAATAGAGCAATATCGGGCGATCACGGTTGAGCGCCGTAACATCGACGCCTTCATCAAGAAAACGACTGAAAATTTCTTTTGTGTAGACAGATCAGGCGAAAGCCAAATGTGTGAACCCGCCATCGTCGAGCTGGCCCACTGGGAATCCTCTTCCCCAAAACTTCGGTACCAAAGAACTCACTCCAATAGCCATGTCGGCGTGGAGGGCAGGCTTGTGGTCAAGCAGATCTTCGTTTGCTAACCCGCCGATGAACGTATCACCCACGCTAATAGTATCGCTTGATAGCGAGATGGAACAAGATAAGTGGGTAGAAATTTACTTGGCGGGTGGCACCGATGCGGGCGATAACCAAGCGAGCGATGCGTCACAATCGTTCTGCTGCATATAGCAATTTTACTAGGCGCGTATCGCTGCTGCCTAAAACGCGTGATACTACGTCACATGACGAAGTTGGCCCGGCGCCGCAATATGCGATTGGCCTACTTGACGTTACACAGCAGCCCATTCGAACTTTGAGCAAAACGACGCTGGATCCCGAACTTGAACCCCGCCTTACCACCTCCTCTCAACGATGGCGAACAAAATATGCCACTTCTTCGTCGCTGGACGTTGCGTCAACGGGTCGACGTGTCGCTTCCAACATCCCGATACGGTCCCCACCTCTCCCTCCTCCGAACGCAAAGCGGAACCTGTTGCCCACTCGCAGTCGGGCGGCTCCGTTCCAAGAGCGAAGATAACTTGCAAATTCTATCTCCAAGGCACATGTACTAAGGGACATCTCTGTAATTTCGAGCATTCAAATCCGACTACAGTCACATCTACAGACTTCCGTTCTGCATCAAGGGACACTAGGCCAAGTGTACCGTGTAGGTACTTTCAGAGGGGCATCTGTAATATGGGGGAGCAATGTCCCTTCAGTCATGAGATTAGAGAGAATCTAGTCATGCCGAAGACGCTGTCAGATCACACGCCCATCAAGGACGTCGGCCTCACTACACCCACTTCGGCGCGCGCCAATCCTGCCTTCAAAGAGCGTAATGAATCCGAACTACCAAGCACAATCGGAGGGGCCACCGTGGAGTTCGCTAACGGTGCATCTGTTTCTAAGATCTCTTTGATGTCGGACTTCTCCGCCGTGTTCACATCCGACCTATCTCCACATACATCTGTGCAAGAGCTAGTCGACTTCTTGATCGGCAGAGGCTTTCCCCAGGTGACGCACGATTGTGTTCGCCTCAAACACATCCCTGAGAAGGTTCATAAGACAGGTCTGATCAAAGTCCGTGATCCAGACTTCGCCAACAAGCTTCTCCAGTGTCTTCAAGATACTCCGGTTCGTCTTCGGGATATGGAAGTCCGAGTGTCGAAAATGCAAATTGCAGGAGAGACAGTATCCGGAATGAATCGACTACAGCTCACCAGCGTAACATGTTCATGGTTCAATCCTTCCAAGGTGGCTTATCTCGAATATGACGCGGACTGGAAAGCGAAGCGGGCGCTCGAACGCATCGGGCGCCCGGATTCAAATGAGTTCCAGGGCCGGAAGCTCGATGTCACGTATCAACCAGCTCGGTCCTTGCAAGTAGGCAATCTAGACCTGGATACGAACGAAGCGGGACTTCGACGCTTTCTTCCATATCCACCGCCCACTAAGGTGACTTGGGGACCTCAATCTCACAACCTCACTGCGAAACAGCTAGAAGAAAGAGCTATCACGCAACTTCGATCGCACGGTATTCTCATCGAAGAGTGTACTCCTTATCCCCAGAAGGGAGGAAGTAGAACGAAGATCATCGCCAAGTTTACCGAAGCAGAGGCAGCACGAAATGCGGTCAAGAAGATGCACGAAACTTATCTCGATCCTAGCTCCAATGATAAGATGCAGGTCACTCCTCTGGTTTCCATCAAATTGTCGGTCTCCTCTCGAATCCTAGCAGCCATTCGATCACAGCTTGACCCTCTAGTCGATCAAACATGGCGAACACATTACGTTCAGATCAAGAGCTACAAAACTCTGGACAAACAATACACCCAAGTCCGCATCTTCGGGCAGTCCAGAGAACCAGTTGCCAAGGCCAAGTCGGCCGTGGAGAAGCTCCTTACCGGTCAGATCGCCACCGACGGCCATGGCCCGATCACAGACCCGTTCTACTTCAGGCCTTCAACGAAGACCTTTCTGGACGATCTAGGAGGCTCACATGGGGTTTTCATACACCAGGATTTGCGTCGATCAGTTCTTCGACTATACGGAGATCACGAGGGTATCGCACGAGTCGAAAGCGCTCTGGTGGCTAAGTGTGCAGAATTGAGGGAGCATTCTCACACCGTCATTCTTGATCCCGAAGCTTTAGATTTTGCCCTCAAAGGTGGATTTCGAAAAGTCGTCGCAGCTTTCGGGAAGAACAAAGTAAAGCTAGACATCATCAACACCCCAAAGCGAATCATCGTCGAAGGCTCCACGGAAGATGCGGTCCGGGTACAAGAGATTCTCGCATCGTGTGCATCGTCTTCATTGGGAACACACATAACCGGGATCTCCAATAGCGAGGACGAATCCGAGCTACTCTGCCCGGTCTGCTTCACCCCACCGGAAGACCCTATCAAGACGTCGTGCGGCCACGTCTATTGCAACTCCTGCCTCCTTTCGCAATGCACGTTTGCCGACTCATTTCCGCTCAGATGTCTCGGAGAGGACGCAGCTTGTGGCTCTCCATTGGGTCTTTCCGACGTCAAGAAAGTTCTTTCTGGAACTGGATACGATGATCTTCTCCAGAATTCCCTGACGTCATACCTTCGTAGTCGACCAACGAAATTCCACTACTGCTCTACACCTGATTGCGATCGTTTCTACAGAATCTCGGACGCTGAAAACCCTCGAATGTTTGACTGCGACGGCTGCCTCACCTCCATCTGCACTAGCTGCCACCAAGGACCCCATGACGGGCACACTTGTGAGACCAACAAAGCTCTGATGAGAGCTGCCATGGAGGAAGACGAGAAGCTCACGAAATGGAAGAAAGACCATGATGTACGAGACTGCCCAAAGTGCGGGGTGCCGATCGAGAAAACGGATGGTTGCAATCACATGACATGCACCTCGTGTCAGGTACACATCTGCTGGTTCTGCATGAAGACGCTTAGCAGCGGAGGCGAGACGTACAAACACATGCAGAGCGTACATAGCGGTGTTTGAATACCTCTTCTAGCACTTCTTCTACACCTTGTACTACTGTTCTTCTATTACTAAGTAGAAAAATAAAGTATAGAAATCGCAATCGAAAGATCAGAATCTTAAAAGCCTCTAATATAAGAAGTAAATAAAAAATATAACTTTTTTTTCAGTAAAAGCTTTTTAAAACAATTAATACTATTAACAAAATTATTTTTAAAAAAAGGTTAACGAAATTCTATAGTAAATTAAGATAAGTTTTAATTAAAATAAATAATTCTTATATTCTTATTAGAGTAGTAAGTAGTTATTACTATTTTTATTTCTTAGATAAGTATTAAAGCTTATACTATATATTAGTAGTATAATTAATCTTCTATTAGTAGATTAATAATGTTGTATAGTATAAAGATAGTCTTTAAACTATAAGGTCTATTACTATATTCTAAATTATATATAAAACTAAAATCTTTGTTATATTTAATAATATAGTACTAATAAATTTAAAATTTAAAGCTTATATACTATTACTTTTTAAAAGGTTATAGCTTTAATATTTAAGCTAGCTATAGAGCTATTTAAATACTAAAACTAAAAAAATCTAACTCTAAGAGTAAATACTAGAGAATATAAAATAAACTTAATAGTCTAGAAGAAGAGAGCTTTCTAAGTAGTAATATACTTTAGAAGAGTTTTTTAAGCTTAGCTAAACTAAGACTAAATTTCTAAAGCTCTTAGCTAAAGACTTCTCTAGATATAGTTTATTATTATAGCCTTTTTTTTTAGATTTAAGCTATTACTATATCTAGTTATAAAGTTTATTATAGTATAACTTCTTAAGTATAACTACTATAAAATCTTCTATCTTAGCGCTAGATACTAGTATCTTATCTAGAATATTTAAGTAAGCTGAACTAAAATAATAATTTATTAATTATAATTACTTTTTTTAGTTTTAATATATAATAATTTAAAACATTAAATTATATTATATACTTTATTAACTTTATACATTATACTTTTTTTTTATTACTAACTTGACTTATACTTTACTACTTAGAAACTTAACTTTTAATACTATCTCTTTTGGTAGTAGAACTTATAGCAGTAGTAAAATAAGTTAAATTATTTTAGCTTATTAGTAAGTCTATTTACTTTCTTTTTTTAGCTTTACTTACTATACTAACTTATATTATAGTTTACTAGAGTACTAAAGTACTTATATATTAGGTTTTTGTTAATAAGCTTAAGCTACTTAACTTTAAAAGTAACTTTAATAATAATAATAAAAAGCTTATAAAGCTTCGAAATTGCTTATACTATGTTCTACTAATTAAGAAAAAGATTAAAAAAAAATTATATATTTTTAAGAAAAATAACTATAAAACCTATAACTAGTATAAGAAGTAGTATATTTAATATAGAGTAGCAAGTTTTTTCTCTTTTCTTACTTTTCTTAACTATTACTAAATTTTTAAAGTACTTTCTAATCTTACAAACACTATTAGTTAGTAATATTAACTTACTTATAATAATTCTCTTTTTTTATATATTATAGTTTGTTTATTAATTATTAAATTTTTTTCTTTCTATACTAAGACTTAGTAAAACTTACTTAAGAGATCTAAGCTTAGTTATATTTATAAGCTAGCTTTAGTTACTACTAACGTTTTTTTATTTAGCTTATTTTAGTTATAAAGTTTATCTTTACTTTATAAAATCTTAAGTAAATCTATTAAATTAATTTAGCTACTCTGTATCTAGCTAACGCTAGAGATAGTATCTTAAATTTTTAAGGTATAAGGCTACGCAGGCCTTAGAGCCTATACTAGCCTACACTTTTAGCTTACTTACGTAAGCGCTACTTCTATGTAGAGTTTTTTACTTCTGTCTAAACTATTGATATATTATACCTTATAAGGTGCGCATATAATTGTCTAAAATTTTAATATTTCTTACTATAACTTAGAGCGTAGTAATCTAACGTAAGTGTTATATTAAGTTACTACTATAGGGCCCAAACGCTAATACTCTATGCTTATAGTAATTATTCTATAGCTAATAGAATAGAAGCTTTAACTAGCTAATTAGATATTCTACTTTTAATAAATATTTAAATTCTAAATCTTTGCAAGTAGAGTAATAGTAAGAATATCTAGCTAGATTTTTTTTATAAGTTTTGTATCTTTCTTTAAGTTTTTTTTAACTAACTTTTATATAGCTTTTAACTATTAATTCTGTATTTGATAATTTTAGTACTAAAGTTTATACTATTACTTCTACTACTATTCTTAATACTAGTACTTTCTAAAATATTGCTTACGGCTTTAAATATATTACTTTAATAACTTCAATAGTAATGTTTATAAGATTAAAGACCTAGTTAATAAGAATTATAATTATATTTAAGTACAAGTTAAATTTAGTTTCGTTTAAGCTCTTTATAGCTTTTTTTTTATATTCTACTACTAAGAAAGATATTAAGAATTATAAAGCTTAGAGGTTCTATACTTTCTATAATTAGTATAAGAGTTTTATTGATTCTAAGTAGAAGTTTAATACTAAGCTTAGTTAAAGTTATTATACTAATAGTATCTTTAAGTTAGTTTGTTAGTTAATTTATTTCTATTATACTATGACTAGTTTATTTCTTCTAAGTATTGTCTTTTTTTAAAGTCCTTTTTTACTTTTGAGTATTAAATAAGATTTTACTTTTCTTCTTCTTCTTTACTTTCATAATAACTTTTCTTTCTTTTATTACTTAATTCCTTTTACCCAAAAATTAGAACTTTACTATCTTTACTTATGTTAATTTTAGTTTTATTACCTTTAGTAGCACTTCTTTTTATATTTTCTCTTTCAAAACTCTATTAAAAGAAGTTTATTAGCTTTTTTAGTATGTACTAATAAGGTTTTTAAATCTATTAAAGTAACTTTTAAATTGATTACTATAGCTAATGTTTATTATAGTTTACTAGATTCTATTTACTTTATAAAGTATTATAGCTTTATTCTAGATTTAACACTTTTGTATTTTCTACTACTTATTTAAATAGTAAGTTATAGAACTTAAGTTTTAATTAGTTAATATAAGAAATAAAGTATACTTTAAGTAGTATTTTAAGCTTTATATTAAATAGTAAAATTATTTTTTATCTCTTTATACTAGCTATTCTTCTAATCTAGCTTTATACAAAAATATTAATTTTTAAAGTTAAGTCTAAATTAGAACTATGCTTTATCTTCTATATATAGCTTTAGCGCTTCTTATTAGTAGTATTTAGCTTATTTTTTCTATCTCTACTACGCTTTAGCTTTCTAAGCCTAAACATATTTTAACACTATCTTAAACTTATTAGTTTTAGTAACTATAAAAGCTTTAGAAGCTAGTATACTATAAGCTAGCTTAGAGAATTATTTTTTAAGATAAATTATATTTGATGTTTATACTATAAAAAGAAGAAGCTTATCTTTATAAGAGCTATAATTTTTTCTTTCATTACTATTTTGATAAATAGATGTAGTTTTACTTATTTATCTTAGTTCTAATTAATATATATTGTAAGATAAGTTTTAATAGTACTATTTATTTATTTTAGTAAGCTACTAGCTTATAGATAGTAAGCTATTAAGATTCTTTACTTAATCTCTAGTTTTATATATATTATTATCTAGAATCTACTAATAAAGTACCTCTCTTAATAAGAGACTATCAAACTTAAATACTAATATTCTTTAACTACTTTCTTAAAATACACGTAGAAAATAGTTTCTATACTAGTATTTTTAAGTAGAATAAATATTACATTTTTACTTAAATACTTAGTAATTACTATATAATTACTATAGCTATTACTTATAAGTAGATTTATAATAAGACTTTAAGAGACTTTTTTTCTAAATCTTATTAGATACTAGTAGTAAGTAAAGAAAGCTATCTTTTCTCTTTCTCTAAAGCTTTATATATAAAGATTATAATAACTTAGTTATTATTATCTTTTTATTATTAAGCTTTGTTAAGATTACACTTATTATTATTTCTTAATAAATTAGAATAATTCCTAGTAAATCTAATTGCTTACGTAATTAAGATTTTAGTAGCTAGTTTTAATCTGCTACACTAGGAAATTCTAAAACCCCTCTATTCTTTACATTATATAGCTATGTTATGTATAATTCTAGATGTATATTTGTATACTAGAAAATATATTGTTAGCTAGAATTAGTTCTATATAAGTATAAAGTATATAATATTTATACTAAAATAACTACTT
>Ga0265780_10004428_pt1 | contig 18078 bp, 17 predicted proteins | sample P1T30metagenome_FD_192432 | JGI IMG/M metagenome (GOLD analysis project Ga0265780, IMG submission 192432) | Plant litter microbial communities from East Loma Ridge, Irvine, California - P1 T30 | ecosystem: Environmental > Terrestrial > Plant litter > Unclassified | place: USA: California...
CGACCGGCAAGCCGAAGATCTGGCTCGCCATCCGGGTTATACGATCAAAACTTTCGCTTGCTGGGGTATCCAGCAGTTTTAGCTGATGCAGCGCGTCCAGGCGGGACGTTTCATGGTGGTTACGCACACGAACTCCTTCGCATTTGCGCTTATAATCAAAACCTTAACGGTTCTAAACCTGCCTCACTGCGTCAGGTTAACTTATGTCGTGTTAAGTATGAATAGTGGGCCATCGACCGCCGCTGTCATTCCGCGTTGATAGATGATGGTTTGTGCCTGACCTGAGTATGCGATCGCCTATGCCATAAGCCTAGCTACGCGACGGTGGCCAACACGGCGCGGGAACGCCCCGTCAGCTTTGCGTCGTACAAAGCCCTGTCAGCCTCTAACATTAAGGCCGACAGATCGCACGGCGCACCCGATCTAATGGAGATGCCGACGCTCGCGGCAACTGTAACGTTGGTGTTGTTCAAGAGGAATGGTGTGCAGGATAATGTATCAATCAAGCGCTGCGCAGTTTGACAGGCCTCGTCAGGATTCATCTGATCGGCAAAAACGATAAACTCGTCGCCTCCGATTCTAGCGACAACGTCCGTCGCCGGTGTTACCTGTCTCATCAACTGGCTTACCTTGACCAGCAGTTGATCACCAGCCGCATGACCAAGAGTGTCATTGATCGCCTTGAAGCCGTCGAGGTCGATATAAAAAAGAGTGGCTCCGCTATTAGTGCCGTCTGTACGACGGGTAATGACGTCCTCAAGACCGGCACGATTCAGTAGGCCGGTAAGCGTGTCCTGTCGCGCGCGACGTCCGTTCTCACGCTCCGACCGCATCGTCTGAACGAGCATCGCATTCAGCCGATAGGCGGCATGCGTCATCGCATAGATATACATCGGAATCTGCAGAGCGGTCGCGAACATGATGAGTTCACGGGACATAACTCCAGCGATGGCGCAAGGCCCAAGGCTCAGCGTGATCATGACCATCACGAGCCGAGGTGCTGAAAAGTTACGAAACGCGACCCCCCCGGTCATGGCCGCGGCGGACAGCATCACGAGGGTGGCAGCGAGCCAGTCCCCGCTCAGAAGAGTTATGAAGCAACCATAACCTACTGATCCTGCCCAACACACGGCAGCCAATATGTAGAGATCGATATGAGCCCTTTTGCCGCTCTGCGCGGCGCGAGATCCTTTGACAAGCAGCGGCAATCGCAGAGCGGCCAGTCCTATTTCCAGCGCTGCCCAAATCAAGAAAGGTGGTGTCGGTATTCGTAACGCCACGATCGAGGAGACGAGGATCGTGTTGAATACCCCGCCTAAAAAGATCGGGAGTGACCCGTACAATCCTTGAACCAGGGATGGACGAATCTCAGCTGGAACCACACCAGCACACTCGACCAGCCAACGCGTGACGGTCCAGCGCGGCAGCACACCATCGTCCTGTCGCATCTACTTCACTCCCGGGCCCCCCCCCGGGAGCTCACGAGGTAAATGCCGTTTCGGGGTTAAATTTCAGTCAATCCGGATTGACGTGTATAGCACGAAGACCTCTGCATCTAGGCGTGAACGCCGAAATGAATGCACGGCAGAAGTTGGGCGACGCAGGAGGTGCACAAAGCGTCTGGTTTTGGGTCGGCGTCACATACAACAAGCAGCTGCACACTGGTCCTCTGCAGCGGAACGTTGCCGTCTTTCAAATAGGTGCAAAATGTCTTCTAGGAGTGCAGCGGTAAGGGTTTCCCCTTGTGCCCTGGCGAGATGAAGCGCCCATCGTATTGCCGAATGCAACGAGATCAGATTCTGGCTCTCTGAAGGCGCTTTGACATCGGAGGCCTCTGCAGCCTGAGGTTGTGGCGATGTTCCGCTCTTCGTCGAGACTGAGGTGCTGACATGCAATTCGAAAACTTTCGCACGCGATTGTGGACGAACGAACCGACCGCCGATCGATGCCATCAAGCGAGCCGATATTTCCATTCCCAAGCCTCCCCTTTTGGGGTTGTTAGGGTCTGGAAAAGGAAGGCCGTCATCATCCACCAGAACAATGACATTTCCCTCAGCGTCTGCCTTTTGCGTGACGAGGATGTAGCCATTCTTGCCATCCTCGAACGCGTGTTTGATCGCGTTCGTGGCAAGCTCATTCACGACCAGCGCAATCGTTGTGATTTGCGTTGGGGACAGTGCAACGGCGTCCTGTTCGACCTTGAGCGCTACGAGGATCGATCGAGGCTCAGCCTGTGACTGCAGCGCCGTGCACACCTGCTGCAGGGCAAGGGCCAGCGTTGGCTGGTTATTACGAAACAGCTCGCTTCGGGCTTGCGCCAGAATGGATACGCGCTGCGTAGCATCTGTGAGTATCTGTCGGGCCTCTTGTGATGACGCACGCCGACTCTGTAGTGCCAGCAAGCCAATCACCATCTGGAGATCATTGCTGCCGCGATGAATCGTTTCTTGAAGGAGTAGGCCAAGCTGCGTGTCGGCGGGACCGCTAGCCGATTGTTCGGTCTCCATAATATTTGTCCTTGCCCCGACCCTGATACGGCTTGAGACATACCGACTTTATGAAGCTGAAACATCTGCGCTGCCGACACTGTGCGATAGACAACAAAGCGCTGATTATTTCGCGAATTCATTCATAGGCAAAAATCTTGGAAATATCGTTCACGACACATTTCAGACCGAATTACTGAAGCGACCCGGAGAAGTGTGGCCTATCCCACACTTCTCATAGGTAAAGTTTCTTGGCCGTGAAAACGTGTAGGGGCTTACAATCGCTTGCCACTCTCAGGGCGCAGGCGGCTGAAAGATTCGACGCACTTTCGCCCCAAAAAGAGGGGCGATCATGTCGCATCCAGATGCCGTTTATACCAAAAACATTCTGCTAAGCGCGCTGTCGGCGGATGATCTGGCATTATTGCAGCCACATTTCACGAGGCACGACATTCGGCGCGAAGACGTGCTCGTAAAGGCAAATGCGCCGATTGAACACGTCTATTTTCTTGAATCTGGCGTCGCTTCGATCGTTGCTACGATGTCCCCCAGTCGCCCGACAGAGGTGGGAATATTCGGTCGCGACGGGGTTTCTGCGACATGCCTTTTATTAGGTAGCGATCGAAGCCCTCATCAGACCTTCATTCAGGTAGGTGGCGGTACCGCCCTACGGATCGATGCCGAGCTTTATCTTGCGGCGGTTCGTCGGAGCGAAACGCTTCGAACAACTCTTTTGCGCTACGTACAGTCTATGCTCGTTCAAGCGGCGCAGAGTACCGCTACAAATGCCTATCACCGTATCGAGTCCCGTCTGGCTCGTTGGTTGCTCATGTGCCATGACCGCGTCGACGGCGATGAAATCGCGCTCACGCATGACTTTATTGGGATGATGATTGCGGCGGAACGAAGTGGAGTGACTGTCAGCCTCCATATCCTTGAAGGTGCCGGCATGATTTACTCGAAGCGAGGTCGCGTAATAATTCGTGACCGCGAGGCGCTGGAAGAGTTGGCTGGTGATAGCTATGGGGTTCCAGAGGCTGAATACCGTCATCTGATCGCACCACTAGGCCGATCCTATGCCGATGCGACCACCCGGAATATCGTAGATCCTGACATGGAATCTAAATAGTATAAGAATCTGATTGTAGCGTTATGAATAATTTAAGTGACTGCTAGTGCCGGCGAAAGCTTTCACGCATCTCCGGCTAGACTTCTGTCTTGGGACAATTCGCAATTTCAAAGGCATGTGCGAGCAGCGCAGCTACCAAGCTATCGCCTCGTGCATCGGCGAGTTGCAGGGCATGCGCGATTGCAAGGCAGAGTGTATCGTCCGACGTATCAGAGGCATTGGAGGGCATAATCGACTCCGGACAATGGCGACCGCACGCAGGCTTATTAAACTCGCATTCGTCGACGGAGTTCAGGCTGTCTCGTCGCCGACATCAATTTCGGCTCTCGAGGGCTTGGACAGATAGCGTCGCAGCCGGTCGACCGCTTCGCCTGTCAGCAGCACGTCATCACCGTCTGACCTAGCCTCGATTTGTTTATCTTTGACGAGATGAGCAATCCAGCGTCGACCGGCAGCTGGGCTTGCGTGAGACAGTTCGCACAATCGCACTTCCGACATTGTTTCGTTTTTTTCGAGCGCGACGAACAAGTGGAGGAGCATATTCCACGCAAACTCGTCGAATATCTCACTTGGAAACAGACCGTATCGACGGTCTCGTTCGGATAGCAGGCGCTCTGCCTCATGGGCGCGAGTATTGTCGCCTTTCATGCCGGGTCCTCAATCGTAGCGGGTCAATAGGAGGTAGCATCGTGAGCGATCGAGACAGCTTGGTATTGGATGCCGACCGTCGTCGATTACGACTTAGCTTTCCTGTCTTCATCCGCAACATTTCGTTGGCGGTCTGTGTGATACCCCACATTTCCTTACAGGAACAAACTAGTACTTGACGGCAGTATCTTAGAGGAAGCGCATCGGCGATCGACGGCAGAGGCAGTCTGACGGTGACTGCCTAGGTCTTGGATAAAGCTCAGAAAGCATCAAGATGAATGGGTGTCTGAAGTTGGAGAGCCGCAAAGGGGGCGCGAATGTCTGGGTATGGGTCTGGCGGATTGAGATCTACCGGTTGATAATTGCAGTGTCCGGCATCAGCCAACAGCCAACAGCTATTTGCGGTTCAACGCTCGCTTGGCTTCGAACACGGCATCTGCGGCCTGGCCGCCAACCCGGTCCACGTCGCGGTTAAACTGATCGACGACACGCGGAGCCGTCAGACCGTCGAGTCCCTTGCGCAGTAGACGCTGATACTCCTGCCGAGAGTTGGCCTTGGCAAATGTCCGAGCCTTGAATTCTGAGAGTGCGGCTTCAAATTTGAGACGATCTTTCGGACCAAGGTCAGCCTTTGCCGCACGTAGCGTCTGATCAAAGGTTGCGGCGCTGCTCCCGTCGATAACGGTCGGAGCGCTCGCGCCGACGCCGCAGGCAGAGACGAGGAAGCACGCGGATAGCAGGATCAGGGGGCGCATATGATTACTCCTTGTATGCGAACTATGGCGGCGGGGCATTTTGGACCAGCGCAATCAAGTGCAGTTGTCACGCTTTGCCTCTTGTCGCGCGATAGCGACCATTCATTTGCATGACGTAATTACCGAATGACCACGACCTTGGCGCCGGCATCGCCGGCGATATCCTTCCAGGCCTTGTCCGCGGTATAGGCCGGCGCGCCGACGCGTTTGGCAAGCGCCAGGCAAAAGCGATCGCCCAACGACAGCCCGGCGGATGCAGTCACCGATCGCAGGCCCCCAGCCTCCCACGCCAGCGCATCGTCGGCTGGCACGACTATATAGGGGAGGGCACCCAGCATGGCCTGGATGTCTTCAAGCGGCGCGCCGAGATGGCCGAAGTGACTGATCACCTCGGCCTGATTGACCGCGCAAACCGATGCGTCCGCAATCACGCCGGCAACCTTGCTGGCGCCGCGCTCACCTTTGAGGAGCGCGAGGATCGCGGAGGCATCGAGCACGACATGGGTCATTCGCCGCTCTCAACGTGTCGCGAGGCAAGGAAGGCATCAACCGAGGCCTCGGGATGCTGCGCATACTGCTTGGCGATCGCCTGCGCCTTGGCCACCGCCTGATCGACGGTACGCAGGATGACACCCTCTGGCGTTTCTTCAACCAACACCGCGCCTCCACCTTCTAGGCCAAGCCGTTTGCGAATGCCCACGGGTAGGCTCATGCGGCCGTTAGACGTAATATTTACTTGAAGGGTCATGGGGAACCATCGGTCAAAAGTGGCATCGCCAGGAAATGATACCACAACCAAGATACAAGGGGGAGGGGGCTTCTCAGTGCCTAATCAATCCAGGATGCCATAATAGTTACTAGCGATAACTGGTATTCCCACTAGCAATTGGGGGCGTTACAGCCGGGCGATCGAAACGACAAAACCGGGTAGAAAAATGCGGCGATGACACATCGAAGGGACGTGGACGGATTGGCGTGACGATCGGCGATCAGCCCGACGCCCTGGCGGTCCGGCTTGGCTTTGACCGCCGCGTCGACGTCGCCGGTGACAGTGTCATGATCGACGATGATGGTCCCGATCTGTCAGACGGGCAGGCGATCGTGCCGCAGTCCGACGACCATGCGCTGCAGCCCTGGCTTCCTGATCTCACCCATGACGATCAGTCGCGCGTCGATGACTTCATCACCCGCGCCTCGGCCACCGCTACCTTGCGCGCCTACCGGTCCGACTGGCGGCTTTTTTGTACGTGGTGCGACACACGCGGCTATCGCGCGCTGCCCGCAACACCCGCCATTGTTGCAGCGTTCCTGAGCGAACTCGCGACGACCGGCAGCGCCTTTTCAAGCGGACGTGCCTTGTCAAAGGCCTCGATCGGCCGGCGCCTGGCGGCGATCGTCTTTGCCCACCGTGCGGCCGAGCTTGAACCGCCCACCACTCAGGCCGGCGCCGCGGCGCTCGACAAGGTCATGCGCGGGATCCGTAATACCAAGCGTGGTGAGCGGCCGGCCAAGAAGCGGCCTGCCGACGGTGATGTGCTGCGCGATATGATGCGGACGATCACCGGCACGACCCTGCAGGACTACCGCGACCGCGCGCTGCTCAGCCTCGGCATGATGGGTGCGTTTCGCCGCTCCGAGCTCGTTGCGATCGAGGTCGCGCATATTGCTGAGGATCCGCGCGGCCTGATCATTCATATTCCTGTGTCCAAAGGCGACCAGGAGGGCAGGGGGCAATCCGTTGCCATTCTCGACGGTCGGCGCATGGAGCCGGTACGGCATTATCGTGCATGGTTGGAGGCGGCAGAGATCACCAGCGGTCCGGTCTTTCGGCGGCTGACGCCGCACGGTCGCGTGACGGCGCATGCGATCAGCCCGCAAACTGTGACCCTTGTCGTCAAGGCACGCGCCGCTGCGGCCGGCTATGATCCAACGCTCTTTGCCGGCCACAGCCTGCGCGCCGGGTTCCTGACCGAGGCGGGGCGGCAGGGCGCCAATCTGTTCAAAATGAAGGAGCATAGCCGCCACAAGTCGCTCGAGATGCTCAGCGAATATGTGCGCGATCAGGAGGCCTTTCCGAACCACGCGGGCGAGGGGTTCGCTTAAGCGGCGTTGGAGACGGTGCAGCTTGGACACAGCAGGCATCGGCCTGATCCATAGTGGCGACGCTGTACCATTTAAAGGGCTAGTTAGCGCCGAAGCCCTACCGTCGCGGTATAGCCACCAGTGTGCTCGTGCTTTCGGGCACGCCTAGGCATTCGCCGGCACCCCTGTATTCAACCGGAAGAATGTCCCGTCGCCGCGCGAAGTCCGTGGATCGGGGCTAAGATGGCAGCATCCCCCACAATTAAGGGGAGGCCTTTATGCCCAAAACGCCTCCTTTGCGAGAAGAGTGGCGTTCCTGCAGACGACAGATAGCTTGATAGCGGGTAAAGTCATCATACAGAACGGACGTGGACTACGCTTAGCCTGTCGGAAAACCCGCGCAGGCCGATTGCCGTACATGCTGGCAATCCGACAGGGATTGTCGTGCAGCCGCGATGAGGAGATGCGAGCACTCGTTTGGGTCGCACGGTCGGGAGACGGCAATTATGTGTTTTCCGACGAGGCGTAGTGGGCAGTCGGCGCTCAAACGCGGCCAAGCCAAATTTGCCGGATTGTGTTGAAAAAGTGGGGGCGGCTCCGAGCACGCGCGTAGTTTAAAATACAGTCGAGCGTGCGCGGCGCTTCAGGCGAGTGCTATATGCTGATGGCAACGTATAAGATGGCCGTGGCATTTGCGCTGCACCTTTTTTGACTTCGTAGCCCGTCAAACAGTCACCTGACTTGTCACTAACGACTTACAACTTCAGAGCATAACTGATGGGCTGATGGGCTGATGGGCTGATGGACTGTAGTGCTGGACAGTATACATATATTACATATGCAATAGTGCATACTTAAATTGGTGATCTATGTACTTTTAATACAATAGCCCTACCTCGTTGAATTTAGTAGTTGTTCTGAGGTTGAAACCCTTAGTCTGTATCCCTTTCCTCGAACCGTTTCTATTAAGTCATTGCGACCGCGAGTTAAAATCTTTTTGCGAAGGCGGCTTATGAAAACGTCAAGAGATCGTTCTTCGAGGACTTGGTTTATGTCAGCCATTAGCCCCATCAGGCTGGATCGATCTTTGATAACCCCAGGTTCGGAAAATAACGCATTTAGTATCAAATACTCTGAATGAGTTAGCGATGTAACCTCACCGGATGCAGAGTATAACTGACGTCTATTCCTATCCAAGGTCCAGCCTAAAAACGTCGCTTCTGGTAAATGGTTGTCTGGTTTATTCACGACCACGTTGAGGTGATTCGCCTGGCCAAAACGGCGGCGAAAAAGAGCGCGCACCCGCGCCTTAATTTCGCGAGGTCCACATGATAGTGCGATGCAGTCATCTGCACCAATCTCTAGTAATATAACCCGATCAATTTCCTCGTCTGTGTCAGACCTAATAATAAGGTAAGGTGGTTTTTTAAGTGAAGAGACAGACTGGACGATAGATATAGCATCAATATCGGGAAGGCTTGAATTGATAATCACAAGATCTGTATTCGACGCGAGCAACGAGTCGATTAAAAACTTGCCAGTGTCTACCAAGGATAGATCGTACAGTGCGTCTGGCATCCATTTACAGACATCAGCAGCCAAGCTAGGATCGCCCGCAACAACAACCTTTGGTTTGCCATTGATATCAATTGGGGAGGATCTCATCTCTACCTTATGCATTGAAGACTATCATCTGTCACAGGTCGCACCTAGCTCGCCGTTATCAACGATAGTATCTATGCGAAAAAAGAATATTATCATCTAAGGATATATTTACAGTATATCTGGCGAAGAGCATGTTCTCGTTCGGTCGAACTCGCGAGATGATAATGAAGCCGCTTCAACAAGCGGCTTCATTATCATGACTGCAAGTTAGAACTTAAATTCAGCGCCGGCGTAAAAGAATCTTCCGACATTCGGATAGATAGATGACGTGGCACCACTAGTGAAATTCTCATTTCCTGCGAGCTCGTACGGAGGAAGCTCATTGCTTATGTTGTCTACGCCGAAATAGAAGCGATACTTCTCGGTGACGTTTAAACCAACTCTCATGTTGTGGTACACGACTGGATCATAGTTTACAAATGGTCGTGCGTCCGGATTGAGGGCTGGTCTACCTTGCGATGGAAAGAAGGTTTCATATGACAAGCCGGACACGATCTGCTTGCCAACATAACGCGCATTATAGCTGAGATCCAAAATGCCGAACTGGCCGCCAAGCGTCACCTGACCCTGCCAACGCGGATCGCCGAGACGGCCGTCGATACGGTCGAAACGATCGGGCTGGGTTATATAACTATATTCTTGACGATTCATAATGTGACTAACCAGGACACGAGCGTTCAAACGTAGATCGTCGCTAAGTCTCTTGGTGTAGGCGACATCGAAATCGATGCCACGCGTCCGAAGCTGCGCAAAGTTAAATGGCTGGTTCAAAAAACCTGTTCCGTTGCCCGATACAGCGAACGGGAACTGCGTCACACCCAGCGTTCGGTTGGTCTGGCCATTGAAGGTTAGGTTCTGGATTTGATCAGTGCTGGTGCGGCGAAAAACTGCATCGCAGAATGGGTTGTCCAATCCGGTAGGATCGTCATAGCAGCGGTCGATGATTGCCTGACCCGTTAGGCCGGAGATTACGTTTTTTACCCGTATATTGTAATAGTCAACCGAGATTGCCAGGCCTCGAACAGCAAGCGGGGCGAAAGTTCCTCCAACCGTAAAGCTGTTGCCGACTTCCGGAAGCAGATCTGGATTGCCTTGGTTTATGCCTGCAACGCCTCCTGCAGGCTGATTTGTCCAAGGTCGGGTCAGGCTAACTCCGGAAGCAGGGTCTGTGAACGTGATGGTTGTCGGGATGCCTGCTGCTGCACAGTTTTGCGCCCGATTGGGATTGCTGGTGATGTTATTTGACGAATTGGTTCCGCCCGGCTGGTCGCAGGGGTCGGTCAAACCATTCTGAAACGTTTGGGAAGCTGTCGCGAACAGATTGCTCAAATTCGGAGCACGAACCGATCGCGAGTAACTTGCGCGGAATCGCAAATCACGAATAGGTGCCCAAACACCACCCAAGTTCCACGCGTTTACAGATCCAGTATTGCCTCCATAATCCGAGATACGGCCTGCCGCCTCGAACGTCAGCTCGTTGATTAAAGGTAGCGTGAAGTCGCCACCGACAAGAGGTACCCGGAGTTCTCCGAAAACCTCCTTAATCTCGACGGCAGGTGGATCGAACGTTGCTGCCGGATTTAGAAAGGTGCGGCCAGACTGAGTGATCGCATCCTGACGCGACTGCGCGTCTTCGCGCCGATACTCCCCACCAACGGAAAAGCCGATCGGCCCGGCCGGAAGACTAAATAACCCACGGAGATCACCAGCTACGAAGGCCGTTGCGTTTATCTGTTCCGCCCACTGATTACGCGTTGACTCGTGTAGCACGTAGTTGAGTGCGCGCTGATCAAATTGGCCCTGCCCAAATAGGTTAAGCGGAATACAGTTGGGGTCGGCATTCCCCGTGGCGACGTTAGCGTTTACGCCACATACAACTCGTTGCCCCTGCGAGTTCAGCACAAAGTTTGATCCAGCGAAGCCTGTAGGTGCCAAGGCAGCGTTAGCTGCGCGATTAAACTCTGCCACAAGCACATTGCCGCCTGTGCGGTAGAAGTTCTCTGTGCGTCCGTAGTTTCCTGCAATCTCGTAGCGAATGTTTCCTTCAGAGAAGATTTCACCGCCGACGCCGATGACGCCCCGATACGTCTTCCGTGTATGAAACTCGGCCCGGGTACCAAGGTCGTTATTGAACCGGTTAAGCGTGAAACTAGTCTGGCTGGCTGGCAAGATCTGGTTCAGCGTAGCGGTCGCAGCTGGGCTTAGGAACGGATTTGTACGGCTGAACGAAGCAGACAATGTGCCGCCGGTGAAGGAGGGCTGGACGCTCTGCTGCTCCACCTTCACCTGTGCGAACTGAAACTCTGCGAATGGTTTGAAAGCTGACGAAAAGTTGCCCGTGAGTAGCATGTTAGCAATAAAGCGATTTTGCGAAGGCAGTAGCTGTGCGCCTTCAACACCCGTAGCATTCCCCCCGAACAATATACCGCCACCGATGGCACGGTTGTCCGTCAAACCGGTGGTCGACGGAGAATCCCGCAACAGCGATCCGTCTGGTTGGAAATTATAGAAATACGACAGTGGGTTACCTTGGGGATCGCTTTGCCCGGTGCAGACCAGCCCACGTTGTGCAGCATTGGCTGGCGTAGCGCCGATTGGGCAACTGGTGATGACGGTACCGCCAATCGAACGATTAGCAAATTTGCTGCCTCGAGGGACGAAGGTCGTATTCGGAATACCGTCAAAGTTGCGGTTGGGCGCGGTTGTGATCTGAGTGGTTACAAATGCCGGTGTGCCATCATACGCCCCCAGGTAGCTACGGTCAGCGAAGAGAACCGATTCCGCATGGCTATACTCGGCCGACACCGTCAGATTGACTTTGTCATCGAGAAAGTTTGCGCCAGTGATGCCGCTGACTAGATAGGTTCCGCGATCGCCATAGCCCGTAGCGCCACCTTGAGCACGAAGTCGCGTACCCTCAAAATCCCGCTTAAGAACTAAGTTGACGACGCCTGCAATCGCATCGGAACCGTAGATCGCTGACTGACCTCCGGTGACTGTATCTACGCGTTCCACAAGATCGAACGGAATAGTGCTGACATCTGGCGTATAGGCGCCAGGAACCGCGGACACGACTCGACGACCGTTTACAAGAACCAGCGTTCGCGCCGCACCCAAACCACGCAAATCTAGCAGACTGACGCCAGCAGTGCCAATGAAGCCTGTCGAATTGGCTTGGCTCGAAGTGGCGCGCAATTGGGGCAGTTGGTTCAGTGCATCGCCAAGCGAGACATCGCCTCGTACACCAATGACCTCAGCCGCAGATAGACTGGTGATCGGGATCGCCGCATCAATGGTGTTGCGAACGGGGATACGCGATCCCGTAACAACGATGTCATTTGCTTCGTCGCCCGCTGCGGCCTGCTCCGATGCAGGAAGAGCATCGTCAGGAACCGGCGCTGTCGTGGAAACGGGCGATTGGGTACGCGGAACATTGGAGGTCTGAACCAAGACATCAGGCTGAGCCTCAAGCGCCCAAGCCGGCGTCATGATAAACAACGACCCAACGAGCGCGGTTCCGTTGAGTAGATATGGCAATGTCATTGATTCCCCCTGTAATTCTCAACTCGATTTGGAGAAATCAGTACATCTTGCCTTTTACCGCAAGGGTGTTCCATTCCAGGTTACAAGTTTGTCATAAAGTGTTGTATTTATGTCACGACCGATGCCGGTTGTAATAAAGTCTGTAGCTTATGGTACTTTGTTGGTCCCAGGGCCCGATCAGAAAATGGGACTGTTCAATGCCGCTACGACTAGCGAGGTTGAGCGGTTCCGACTGTCGCAAAAGGGGTCCCTTCTGCGACGGCAGCTTTCGGGTGGAGAAGCGGACAGTCGGCAGTCGCCCAAGATTGGCCGTTTGCCCAGCAGACTCCGCTCCCACTTCCGGACCTTCAACGGCTACAAGTTACCTCTGCTGCCGAGGGGATTAATGTTGCGCAGCGGGTCGGTACCACCTTCCTCTTCGAGCTTTCGGTAGGCGATGTCCATGTAGTCATTCCAAACCGCTCCGTCGCGTGAATACCCGCCCTCGTCATCGCACCGTATCAGCGCACCGAGCATCTGTTCGATGTCATCTGAACTGCGCCCCCCCCTGTTCGGACCAACCTTCGATGAACTCAACCATTGCGTCGTAGGATGCCAAAATAGTAATTTTGTGTTTACGGTCGTCTTCAATAGTCACTGGTCGGCTCCACGCGGGGAACGTCCGCTATATGCTATTCTTGCCCGAAAGCGGTCGGACTGCAAACCACCAAACCCGGCCATTCCTGATGCGAAAATCAAAAGTTTTGCATCACGCTAATTGGATCAGTCGTCTGCTATCTCAGCCGCACCAGCTAGTGGCATGGGGCTGGGACCAGGTGGCGGGCCCACAGGACACAGGCCATCGTCATCATCAGAATGGCCGGGACGACGACGCAGCAATGCCTCTCGACGCTGCAGAAGCTCTTTCTCCAGTGCCCTCTGTTCAGCTGTAGGTCTTGGACGCCCGATGAGGTCTTTGACTGGCATAACCTGTCCTCGTTCATGGTTGGTGCTTCACTAGTATAACGCACTTTGCCGGCCGGCCGAAGCGGGCACCGATGATGCGAAACTCACAAGATCTGCATCAGGCTCGAAGCCGCGGATGTAGATGTCAGCGCTGATTGGCAGACTTTGTCAGTGGTAATTGACACGCCACGACGACGCACGCGCTCTTGAAGCGAAGGCGGATCGGGATTCGCGCATCCTTCTCGAAACTCGGCCTTCTGCACCAATCGAGAACAAGCGGGCTACCGCTGCGCGTCAGTGAGGCCGATCCGGTTTAATTTTGGTGAGCTGCCAGCCATTCGCTAAAGAGCGCGGTGGGGGCGAAAATGCGTAAGTTGATATTGATGGCGCTCGCAACGTTCGGGTGCGCGAGCCAGGCAGTGGCGCAACGCGCCGATCAGAACGCGGCGCGTGCGGCTGAGGATGCGTTCGGCGTGAGCTACGCCAACGAGTCTGTGGGGCTGTACGACGAAGAGGACGTGCGCGGCTTCTCGCCTATCGATGCCGGCAACGTCCGCATCGAAGGCCTGTATATCGATCAGCAGGCGGACCTCAGCTATCGCATTGTCGATAGCTCGATCATCCGTGTCGGTCTGACGGCGATCGACTACCCGTTTCCAGCACCGACCGGGATCGCCGACTTCCGCCTGCCCGATGCTCCCGACGCATTGGTCCTAAGCCCACGGCTGAACGCCGGCACCTTTGGCGACGCAAGCATCGAGTTCGACGTTCGCGCGCCAATCACCGGTGCAGCCTTGTCGGTAGCTGGCGGCTTCGGCCTCTACCGGGATAATGAGTGGTTCGGGGGAACGCCCAAGGCATTTTCCGGTGGAGTCAGCTTCAGGTGGCGGCCTGCAACCGATACCGAAATCATCCCGTTCTGGAGCCTGGACAGGACGTGGAGCGAGGAGGCGGTGCCGACCTACTTCACCAGCGGGGCCTTCGTTCCGCCGCGCGTGCACGATCGTCGCCGCTACACCGGCCAGGATTGGGCGACCAACACCAGTCGCGGCAGCAATACCGGCGTGATCGCGCGGACGAAGCTGGGCGACTGGTCGCTGGCGGGCGGCCTGTTCCGCTCGATCTATGCCGTCAGCCGCGATCGAACGACCCTGTGGCTGGACGTGGACAAGGAGGGCACCGGGACGGAAACCGTCTATGCAGCTCCGGCATCGCGCTATGCGTCCTCCTCGGGAGAGGTGCGGGTGTCCCGCACATTCGCGGAAGGCCCGCGGCTGCACCGTTTCCATGCGTCGGTGCGCGCCCGCGATCAGGCACGACTCTACGGTGAGGCGGAAGCGGTCGAGTTGTCCCGCCGCAATATCGCGACGCGCGCGCCGACCGCCGAGCCGGCATTCGCCTTCGTGGAACGCACGCCCGATGACGTTCGGCAGGTAACAGGCGGTATCGCTTACGAAGGACGCTGGAAGGGCCGCGGCAGCCTCAACATCGGCGTCCAGAAGACCGATTATCGCAAGCATGTTCGCCCGCCCGGACGCGACGGCATCGTATCGCGCGATCGGCCGTGGCTGTTCAACCTGATGGCCTCGCTCGACGTGGCGTCCGGTCTTTCGGCTTATGCCGGAGTGACACGGGGGCTGGAAGAAAGCGAGGTCGCCCCGGATATCGCGGTCAACCGCAACGCGGCACCACCGGCGCTCCGGACACGGCAGGTCGATGCCGGCGTGCGCGCCTCGCTGGGTAAGCTGCAAGCGGCCGTGGGCGTGTTCGATGTCCGCAAGCCCTACTTCAACCTCGACGGTGCGAACTTCTACCGACGACTGGGCGAGGTTCGCCATCGCGGAATCGAGGGATCGTTGAGCGGCGACGTTACGCCGTTCGCCAGCCTCGTCGCAGGCGCGGTCCTGCTCGATCCGCGCGTCACCGGGGAATTGGTAGAAGACGGAACGATCGGTGCCCGTCCTGTCGGCACAAGCCGCAGCCGCATCGTGCTGGCGCTCGACGTGCATCCGGAAGGTTGGCGCGGCTCGTCCTTCGACGTTCAGGTAACGCGACATGGCGGATCATTCGCCGACCAGGCCAACGCGGTCCGCCTGCCGTCGCGCCCGACCGTTGCCTTGGGTGCGCGTCACCGGCTGCGGTTGGCGCGCCGCGACGTGATCGCCCGCGTGCAGGTGACGAACCTGTTCAACACCTATCGGTGGATCGCCGACTCCTCGGAAGGCCTGACATACAGCTCGGGGCGCTACGTCGGGTTCTCCCTCGCCACCGATCTGCAGAGTTAGGTTATGCTGGGTCCACGCGGATCGGTTGCCACGGTCCAGCGCCCGAACAGCGTCAGGCCGCACGATCTGGCCAAGGCTACAGATGCGTGATTATCAATTTGGCAACGGTATTGCGGTTCGTACCCCTGCTGCCGCGAAAACCGGTTGATCGACTGAACGGTCGCACGTGCGAACCTCTTCCCCCGAGCGTCGGAGAGCGTCAGCACCCCCAGATCGGCAATAGGGCTATCGTCCCACAGGTTCATACTAGCAGCGCAGACAAGCCGGCCGCCGTCGAAGCATCCGAACACCGCCCAATGATCCAATTCGACCCAAGCATCCTCACGGTCCTGCTCGGAAGCCGCATTGTAGAATATCTCGAAGGCAGTGCGATCGGCATCAGTCAACTTGCGAGGTGCCTTCGCCGGGTCTGCCGCCACATGCACGTCGGCCGAAAGGTAAAACAGATAATCCGGATCGTGCAGTGTTACGCCAGCTTGTCCCAAACGGCTTTTCAGGTCATCCATCGCCAAACCATCTAATTCGGCAATGCCAGCTCGTTGTGCTATCTCGGGAGTAACAACAAGCCGCAACGACCCATCAGCTTGTTCCAGCATCATTGCGGGACGCTTGGGATTCAACCTGTCGCTAACAGCATATGACAGATTGCCATGAACGGAGGCGCGGTCAGCGGAAAGGGTCTGGTGCCAGTAGTCGAGCACCGGCTTGGGAAAGGCAGTCATGACGCGACTGTAGCACGAAGACCGGCACGGTCAGAGGTGGCCTTTCTCTTTATCGGTCCGACCGGGGTTAGGATCACGCCGCTTTTGCCGCAAGCCCGGAAGGTTGACGACCAAGTGTCCGGTACACCGTTGGCCGTGATATCGAAAACACCTCAGCAAGATCGCTGATCGAGTAATCGTCGGTGTCGTACATGCGGCGCAACTCCTTCTGCTGTCGATCCGACAGCTTCGGCTTTTTGCCTCGCAGCTTCCCCTTCGAGCGCGCGACGGCCATAGCGAAGGCGACTGATGGGCACGGCACGCGCCACCGGCTTCATCGCGACCCAAGAGCATCGCCGCTTCACCGAGTTCGCCGATGCCGTCCGCAAGCATCGCTATATCGGTCTGTGCCGTGGACCCGCCGGGGTCGGAAAGACGCTCTCCGCCCGCCGCTACGCCCATTGGGATTTGGCTACCGAAACCGTTGAAGTATGGGGCAGGCGCGGGCCGGATGAGGCGAAGGTCAATGCCCACCTCGCCCGATCCCGAACCGTCTTCTTCACGCCGACCGTCAGCTGCAGCCTGCGCGAGCTGCGGCATGACGTGCCGAACCTTATCAGCCGCGCTGACATGTGCATCGACGATCACGTTCGCCCCTGCGTTGAGGGCAAGTGCAAGATCATCGACCGCACGACCCGCTACGTGGAGTTGCTGATCGTGGACAAGGCCGAGCGGCTGACCACGACAGCGCTGGAATGGCTGCGCGACTTGTTCGATCGACGGGGGATCGGCCTAATCCTGATCGGCATGCCGGGGATCGACAAGCGCATGGCGCGCTACCCCCAGCTCTTCAGCCGGGTGGGTTTCGCCCATCACTACCGTCCCTTGCAGGATCAGGAGCTGACGTTCGTGCTGACGAGGCGCTGGCGTGATCTCGGGCTGTCGCTGGACGACGCAGACTTCACAGACGCCCAGGCGGTCGCCGCGATCGTGCGCATGACCGGAGGCAACTTCCGGCTGCTGCATCGCCTGTTCGTCCAGATCGAGCGCATCCTACGTCTCAACGAGCTGACCGTCATCACCAAGGATGTGGTCGAAGCGGCCCGCAGCACGCTCGTGATCGGTGTCACTTAGCGCTGACAGAACCGTGCCAATCACCGCTGACATCTACACCGGTTTTGCGCAGTTTTTTTGCTGATGCAAAACTTGCGATTTTTGCATCAGACGCCGTAATTATTGAGTACGACGACGCAAGCTCTGGATGCCTAACACCAGCATAAGTGCGGATAGGCCTAGAAGAACCCCCGTTACGATGCCGCTTACAAAGTCGGTTGCATTCAGCGAGCGAAGTGCAGGCTGTGCAACTGACGCCAGTATGCCGAACAGAAAACTCGCAATCGCAAAACCGGGCTGGGCCTTCATGGACGTACAATCCCTTTTAGAAGGGAGAACGATAGTCCTACCCTCATCAAGGTCAATGACTGGTCCGGCCGCACTTACGCTACCTGCAGCGCGATCCTTGATGCAAAACTTTTGATTTTTGCATCGGGAATGACTGGGTTGGTGGAAAGCAGCCGTTCAACCGTTACCAAGAACGATATCTGCAACTTTCCCGCTGACGCCCTCCAGTCGCCCGTACCACGATACGGTTGTGCGACCAAACGGTGTCACAATGCTCATGACATGACCTGGCGCGCCAACCCCGGTGGGGTCGGTCGTCTGCCGCTTTTCACTGTACAGTCGATGATCTGCAATTAACTGATCGAGCATCTGCGACTGAGCGGCGGTCAAAGGCAGCTCCCGATTTGATTCCATCTTCCGTTCAATCGGAAGAAGCCC